>WNFO01000355.1_pt1 | contig 52033 bp, 40 predicted proteins | sample 5400251 | NCBI WGS metagenome assembly WNFO01 (sample SAMN13153354, study PRJNA577476) | soil metagenome | isolation source: 100 cm saprolite under Madrone tree | place: USA:California | collected 2016-06-14 | reverse complement strand
GCCAAAAATTTTACTCTCAGGGGCGATTCCGACTGGCTCGATACCGGCATTGACGTGGCACCAGGCGAGCATGTCGTCGTCACCGCCAAAGGCACAATGCGCTACACCGGCGCCAAAGAGGACAACGGACCGGACGGCCTCTCCCGCGGCTTCAAGGATCTTCTGCGCATTCTTCCCTACAACGCGGCCGGACGTGGCGCGCTGATTGGCCGCGTCGGTGAAGCCGATATCGCGCAAGCTTTCCTGCTCGGAGCATCCAACGACGTAGCCGTACCTGTCGGCGGCCGCTTGGGCATCGCCATCAATCAATCCAAGGACGATACCGGTGACGGCTCTTATAGTGTCCACGTCGAAATTATTGCCGCGGACGCCACCGCCGCGAAAACCTTCACCGTCGCGAAAACCGTCACTGCCCTCCCCGGCATTGACGACTCGCTCTTCGAAAAAATCCCGCGCCGCATCGCCGACAAAGCCGGCAACTCAGGTGACATGGTGAATTTTCTGACTCTCGGCTCGGAAACCGCCATGCAAAATGTTTTTACCGCCGCGGGCTGGGTGAAAGTCGATTCCGACGTACAAAACACCATTCTTCACGGCCTGATCAGCAGCCTCGAGAAACAGTCTTATCTCACCATGCCCATGAGCCCGCTATATCTATTTGGGCGTTCCCAAGATTATGGCTGGGCCCATGCCGAACCCATCGACGTCGTCAGGTCACGCAATCACCTGCGCATTTGGCAAGCGCCTTTCACCGTAAACGGCGAAACGCTGTGGGTTGGCGCGGCGACTCACGATATCGGATTCGAACGCGACGAACGCAACAACGGCCTCACCCACAAAATAGATCCGGACATCGATCTGGAACGCGACTACGTGGAAAAAACTCTTTGCGGCACCGGCCTGGTCACTCAGGTCTTCCATTTTCTACCCCGCAATCCCATGCTAGAAGCCAGAACCGCGACCGGCGGCTCGTTTCATTCGAACGGACAAGTCCTCATCCTCAAGCTCGCCGAGAGCAGCAAGGATCTTTCCGCCACATCCAACAAATGATCTTTTGATTTCCCCGTGATGTGAAATCTTATACGCTGGAGGCTTGTCGGCCGATGCGCTATGCGCAGCGGTCACTCCTCCCCTTAACCCGGTCACACCCGCCGCACACGCCAGCAGGGCCAATCCCGCCAAAATCAATTGTTTAGCCATACTCCGCTGCTTCAAGTAGGAATTTTCATCGGTAACACTCGGATCTACACCTGGGCCTAGCTGCTATGGAAAAAATCTAGAGAGGCAAAAGCGAGGTGAGCGTACTTGCGGCGTGCAACTCGGTCACGAATTCTTTGCCGATCCGTAGAAAACGAGTGCCTTTCCCAGTATCTCAGCGGAAATATTCGCGCCGGTCACCAGAAGAGCTGTGCGTCCTCCAATCTTGCTACCGATTTTTAAGAATGCTGCGGTAGCTGCTGCTCCCGCCGGCTCTGCAACAATATGCTCATCTATGGCCAATCGACCTATCGCCCGCAGCATCTCTTCCTCGCTGACCAGCACCACCTCATCGACGAGTTCGCAAATCGCGTGGACATTCGCTGCTACCGGCTTTCGCGTCGCCAGCCCATCCGCAATCGTGTCGCATGTTTCCGTCTCGATCGGTCGCCCTTCCTTCCACGACACAATTGCTCACAAATCTCGCAAGCAATCGTTCCCGGTCCAGCCGGCAAATCCCCGTCCGTCGCATCATTCAGGAAAAATGCTCCGGTTTTTTTTGCATACGCTGACGCCGCCTCAAACGCACCCGCCAGGTCTAGCGTTCCTTTCTCCTCAATCGCCGCCCCAAGCCTCTCGATATTCTTCCTTTTCACCGGATTGCTCTTTTCAGGAAGAAATATTCGCGCCTTCCAGCCGAGCAACTGCGCAGCGTAGGCGACAGCGGCGCCATGGTTGCCGGTGCTTGATGCCACCACTTCGCGCGTTGCCAGTCTTTGTTCGTTTGTATGCAGAGCGTAAATCGCGCCGCGCACCTTGAACGAGCCGGTTGGCAGCTCGCTTTCAAGTTTCAGCCAGACATTCGGTCCTTGAGATTCTTGCAGTGATTGAGAAAGGACCAGACGCGTTTGTGGCAGATATTGCGACAGGAATTTGCGTGCAGTCTCAAATATCGGGTCCAGCATCGCTACGGATTCTGGAGATTCGATCCGGCCATGTCTTTTTCCGGATACATCTGCTCATACTCCGGCTCTCCGTGCAAAATCGTCAGGTCCGGATCGCGCCGCGCGTGGCTCACATCGCGAAATCCGGCTGTCCACGCCTTCTTGAGCGCATCCAACGCTTCCGGTTTTCTCTTCAGCATCGCGTACAAGCATGCCGCGTTATATAGAATCGAGGCTTCGTTGGCGCGCAGCGTCATCGCCAGATTCAATTCCCGGAGTGCATCTTCCTCGCGCCCGATTTCCGCATAGTCGCTCCCCAGTAGAATCCGCGCACGCGCATCTTCCGGCACATGCTTCAAATGATTTTCCAGCGCGCTCTTCCGCCGCTGCAACAGATTCAGGTATGCCTCGCGCTTTCCAAGCGCTCCAAGCGAATTGGCAATCGGCACATACACGTTGTAGTCCTCGCCGCTCGCTTCCAACGCCGTTTCCATGATGTCAACAACTTCCTGAAATCTTCCCGCCGAAAACAGCGCGCGACACAAGAGATAGAATGCTCCTTCGCAGTCTCGTTTGCGCTCAATCGCTTTGCGCACCATGCGCACCGCTTCATCATGCAAATCCGTAGCGTACAGCACCCACGCCTGGCTCACCTGCACGTCCGGTAAATCCCAGCGCAGGTTTACAGCGTGGCCTGACGCGTTTCGCGCGCGCTCAACCCAGATTGCGTCGCGGCTATAGTTGCAATAAAACATCGCGCACGCATTCGCGCATGACGCATACGCCAGCGCAAAGCTCGGATCCATCGCCACCGCGCTTTCGAACATCTGCAGCGCGAATTCCAGATCCTGCCGCGTTTGCCGCCGCGCGTAGCGCTTTCCACGTAAATACAGATCGTACGCCTGCAAATTCTCGGTTGGTTTGATCGCCAGCGCTTCCAGTTCCTGCGGCGAAAGCGTTACGCGTAGTGCTTCAGCAATTTTCCGCGCAATTTCGTCCTGTACCTCAAAGACGTCCTTCATCTCACGGTCGTAACGTTCGGACCACAATGGAAAATCCGTCTGTGTGTCCACCAGCTGAGTGTTAATTCGCAGCCGGCTGCCCGAGCGCCTCAGACTGCCAGTCAGTACATACGCCGCTTTCAACTGCTGCCCAATCTGCACCGGAGTTACCGTTTTGTCGCGAAACGCCAGCACCGTAGGCCGCGAAAATGTATTTAGTCCGCGAATTTTAGAAAGCTCGGTGATGATGTCTTCCGTAATTCCATCACGCAAGTATTCGTCTTCCTTCACTCCGCTCAAATTCTCAAAATACAATACCGCCAGCGATTTGGGCCCGCTCCTCGAGCCCCCGGCCTTCGAATCCGCCGCTGCGGCTACCACCTTCTTGCCTGACTCCAGATCTCGCTTCAGGCGGATCAAATCCGTTTTTAATTCCGTCGCCGACTGACACCGCAGATTGCGGTCCTTTTCCAGCGCCTTCTCTATGATTCTCGCGAATTCGCGTGGCAATCCCGAATTGACCATGTCCACCGGCAATGGCTCACGGTTCAAGATCGCATCGAAAATCACCGCCGACGTGTCGCCCGAAAATGGCAAGCTTCCCGTAGCCATCTGGTACAACACCGTACCCAGTGAAAATAAATCTGTCCGCGCATCCACTAAACCGCCGCGCGCCTGTTCCGGCGACATATACATAATCGTGCCGATTGCCGATCCCGGCGAAGTCAACGCATTGGTCTCCGCTCTGGTGTCGTCGCAAGCAAACGATGTGCTTTCCGCCACATTGCTCAGCTTCTCGACTTTGGCCAAACCGAAATCTAGAATCTTTACTTGCCCGCGCTCGGTCAGAAAAATATTCGCGGGCTTGATGTCGCGATGCACGATTCCCTTGGCGTGCGCCGATTCCAGCGCGTCCGCAATTTGAATCGCCAGCGGGAGTAATTTTTCCAGATCGAATGTCTGCGCTCCCATGCGCTGCGAAAGCGTCTGGCCCTCCAGCAGCTCCATCACGATAAAATGCTGCCGCTCATGGTGCTCAATCGCGTGGATGGTGCAGATGTTAGGATGGTTCAAAGCTGACGCAGCGCGCGCTTCGCGCTGAAACCGCTCCAAGAATTGCGTATCGCTGGCCATCTCTCCCGGCAGAAATTTCACCGCCACTCGCCGCCCCAAACGCGAATCCTCCGCCTCATACACCACACCCATGCCGCCGCTTCCAATCTTGCGCAGCACTTTGTACTGGGAAAATGTCTGGCCTACTGGGGAATTCGCTTCACTCATCGCCCGCAAATACTAGCCGCCTTGCTCAACGCGGTCAAGACGGGTCATCTCGCCACCTAGATTGGAAACAGAATTCCCTTGCCCTCCAACTTCTCGAATCGCTCCGCGGCGAATCGGGACAATCGAGCGGGCTTTCTGCCGGTTTGTTGCCATTCTTTAAGAGGTTTGAGAATTCCAAGCAGCGCCATGAAAGCGGCGAGACTTTCTTTTATCGACTCGCTTGGCGAGAATCGCTTCATGGGCGGCCTGTACTGATCGCAACATCCTGCCGTTGCTGGCGGGAAAAAATCGTGAGCGCAGTTTCGACTCTTATCGGATCTTTTGCTTGTCTCAACCAAACGGTGCTAGCTCGCAACTGCTGCAACGTTCGAATCTTTCCGCGAGTCCTTCCACAACTCGATGTACGGCTTCAATCCCTCCATCATTTTTGCGAATTGTGGCAGGTCCAGAGATTGCGCGCCGTCGCTGATTGCTTTTTCCGGAGCCGGATGCACTTCAACCATCAGCGCGTCGGCGCCGATGGCCACTCCTGCGCGAGCTAAGGCTGGCACCAGGCTGCGCTTCCCAGTTGCGTGACTCGGATCAAGAATTACTGGCAAGTGCGTCAATTCATTCAACGCAGGAATTGCGCTAATGTCACAGGTGTTGCGCGTCACCGTTTCGAACGTGCGAATCCCGCGTTCGCACAACATCACCTCCGGATTGCCGTGCGCCACGATATATTCCGCGCTCATCAGCAACTCTTTCACCATGCTGCTCAGCCCCCGCTTCAACAGAATCGGCCGTCCACACTTCCCCAGCGCTTTCAACAACACAAAGTTCTGCATGTTGCGCGCCCCGATTTGCAGCACGTCGGCATAGTTCGCAACCAATTCCACGTCGCGATCGCTCATCACTTCGGTCACGATTCCCAAACCCGTCGCTCGTTTCGCTTTCTGCAGCAGCTTCAGGCCTTCTTCTTCCATTCCTTGAAAATCGTACGGAGAAGTACGCGGTTTGAACGCCCCGCCGCGCAACAGTTTCGCGCCCGCTTTCGCAACGCCTTCTGCCGAGCGCAAAATCTGCTCTTCCGATTCCACCGAACACGGTCCGGCAATCACCACGAATTCGTCGCCGCCAATCACCGTCCCATTCACTCGGATCAGCGTTTTCTCCTTGCGAAATTCCTTGCTCACAAATTTGTACGGCGCGCTGATACGCATCACGTTTTCGACTTGCGGCATCGCTTCGATGGATTCCAGGCATGCCGTCACGTCGCCGACGCCAACCACGCCGATCACCACACGCTCTTCGCCTTCAATCGAATGCACCTTGTATCCGAAGTGGTTCACCTGATTGGTCACCGCATCAATCTCCTCGCGCGTTGCGTGCTTCTTCATAGAGATGATCATCGCCATTCCCTTTCGCGGGCCGCGGCCCAATAAAAATACTTTGCGCTCACAACGTTCCCCGAAGACTCCAAGAATTACTGGCAAAAAGATCAACTGAAAATAAAAAAGCCCACTCTTTGCGAGTGGGCCGAATCCTTTTGATTCGTATTGCGCTTACAGAGACGCCCCCCGCCACACCCATGAGTGGTCCGTAAATCGATACCAAAACCAATAAGGCGTCTGAATCATGCAGGCAGTGTACGCACAACCACCCGCAAAATCAACGCCAAGTTGAGTGTGAGACTTGCAGGAGAATCCTATTGGTAAAGAAGAACCGCAAGGCGGAAGCGCGCGAATTGGCTAACCGTAGGCACATCGCAGGCAGCGACGGAAGCGCGGTGAAATTTTCCGCTGGCAACCAGGCGCCCCAGGTCGTTTGGAAGACGGTTCAGATCGGAGGATTCGAACCGCACGACGGCGGCAGGTTGCGCACCAAACGCTAAGCGGTACTGATCGCAATTCCGGCGCGCATCGTCCACTCCCGGCACGATGGAAAGTCCATTGGCCTGCAGCAGCCGCTTGATCTGTTGTTCCTGCTCTTCGCGCGTCATTGGAAAAACGACGGCGGCAAAATCCTGTGTGGCGTAATACTGTTCGCCGCGGCGCTCGATGGCGATACCGATGGAGTCCACTTGCGGGTCGAGAATGTTGGCGCGGTGCGGTGCGGAGTTCATCCAGGCAATGTGCAGAGTGGAAACGTCGGGGGCTTCGGCTACGTTTTCGGCGACGAGGCTGAAGCTGGCACCAGCCATGCGCAGACGTGTCTGCAGGTCAGCTTCGCCGTCGAAGCGATGCGAGAGCGAATCGTGCGTGGCTAACAAAGTGGTGTGCAGGCGAGCAGCGTTGGCCAGAGCATTGTCCCATTGCAGTTGGCGCAGACCAAGCGACGAGCGTTCGCGGTTTACGGCGTCGTACAGCATCTGTTCGGCAGAGTTGGAGGGACGCGCAGCAGCGGGAGCAGCCGGCGCGGCAAAAGAGGTAGCGACAAGGCACAGTACGAGGATCGCTGCGAGCGCGAGGCTCACGAGGATTCGAAGAACGTGTTGGCGCAAGGTGCCGTTCACGTTCTTTATTTAATCGGAGCGGCTTGCTGGTGAAAATGGAACGCGCGAGCAGGTACGAAAAAACTATCGTACTGTCTGGAAGGACAGGCGAAGCGAGAGCGAATTTTTGTTTGGCGCTGGTGCAGGCGTGAGATCCCGCGTACATCCTTATCGGATGGACTCAGGATGACAATTTTGTCGAATTAGCCGCGGACGCGAACGGCGCTGAAGCTTAGGATGACGTGCCCGCCCGAGGTGGGACGGCCGAAGCTGGTCATGGGGTGGAAGCGGGAGAAGAGCAGCATCCGGTCAAGCTGGTGCTCCATTTCGTGGGTCTTGGGGCCCGCAAGAATCTGGTAGCCGATCATCTGGCCGTGGGCGTCCACGGTAACGTCGAGAAGCAGGCCATGAGGGAGCGCAAGTTCCGTATCGTGATTTTCGGGCGCCCAGTCTCCGGGAGAATCGGAAAGCGTGATGAGCTCCGCGGGCTGCATGATATTGAGCGGAACGTCATTGGGAATGGCCTGGACGGTAGTGCCCGGCGCGATCAACTGCAGGACCAAGGCGAAAACGAGAATGGCGGAGACGATGCCGCCGGTGGCGGGCAGCGTGATCGGCCGAAGAACATTGTCCAGCAAGATTTCCGCGCGATCGCGAAATCGTTGCCACTGGCTGCGCCAATCCTGGGTTTGTTGAGCCTGGGCTGCGGCTACTTTGATACGAACGGCAAGATCGGAAGGCGGAAGCACACGCGGCGAGCGGGAAAGCAAAACAGCCAGCTTGCGATAACGCTGCAATTCTTCACGGCAATAGGCGCAGGATTCCAGATGTACGCGCATTTGGCTGCGTTCACTGGTGCGGGATGCGCTCTCGACAACATCGTCGAGATAACCGGCCAGCTTGGAGCGAACCGTGGTGCACTTCATGGCAAGTCCTTCTTCACTTCAGGGTTGGTAAGTACAGCTTGTTTATCTAAGGGTTTGTAAGACAAACCCTTAAACCCTGAAACCCCAGGCACCGAATCCGAGCCGAACGCAATGGCGTCCGGCGCGAAATTCATCCGCTCTTTGGATGCTGCTGGAGCGAACGTGCCTGCCGAGAAACCGTTTGGCGCGAATCCGGAAGCCGCGGAGTGTAGCGCGTGAGTCGCGTGTTGCTCGCCGAGAAGCGGGTCCAGCAGATCTTTCAGCGCGCGGCGGCCGCGCAGAATGCGCGATTTCACTGTGCCTACGCTGCATTCCAGAACTTCGGCGACTTCTTCATAGCTGAGGCCTTCGAGATCGCGAAGAATCACAGCGCTGCGGAAAACATCGGGAATTTCGTTGAGCGCACTCTGCACGACGGACTGAATTTCGCGCGATGCGAGTTGGTCGAATGGAGTGGCGTGCATGTCTTCAATTTCCAGCTTGGACTGGCCTTCTTCTGGTTCCGCGTCGATCGAAACATTTTTCTGCAGATGACGCTTGAACCAGCGGCGGTGATTCAGGGCTTCACGAATAGCGATGCGATACAGCCAGGTCTTGAGCGAACTGCCTTGGCGAAAACTGCGAATGCCTTTGAAGGCCTTGAGAAAAACCTCCTGCGTACCGTCGGCAGCATCGGAGGGATCGGCCAGCATGCCCAGAATTAAGTTGAAGACCGGGGCATGGTAATGGGTGACGAGGACGTCGAAGGCGGCTTCCGAGCCGGCTTGCAGTTCGGAGACGAGTTCCGATTCATCACGGCCCCAAGAGAGGGCGCTGGCCCAATCAGACACGCGCTGCCTTTCCGGCGAGGCTTCCCTTTATCTTACTGGGTAGTCTTGCTGTTCGGCCTAGCTTGCCGGGACTCTGCAGTCCCTGGTCCGCTCCCCTGGTTAGACACCGCGGGGAGCGAAGATGTTTCCGAAGCTTTGCTGGGCCCAAAGGGAATCTTGCACCCGCGATGACAAGAGTGCAATGGGCGGCTGGGATTAGTACGGAGCGACCGACGAAAACTTGCGTGGCCAGCCTGAGTCGGTCGAGGCGCGGCTTAGAATCCGAGAGGCTCCCCTTTGTTTTCGTAAAGTATTATGAATAAATGACTTACGTCGAGGAAAGTGCGTAAGCATTGATTCTACAGCCCGGTACCAGGTTCTGAAAGAATGTGTTTTTGACCTTCTACCGACTTGCTTCGCTAACTGCATGGGCCAGCCGGTCTGAGAATCCCATGGTACGCCCCTGGGCAGAAGAGGCGCCCGGATTCGCGCAATTTTGCGGTGGAGGAATGTTTCGGCTGCGGACAAGAGCATTCATTGCAGCGGGACCAGGGCCAGGGAGCGAGTGCCAGCCATGGTCGGAAGGGGGGTCATGTTCCCCTGATTGATGTCGCCCGAGGTGGGATCAATTTTGTCGACGAAGATGGAGTTCAAGCTTTCGCCAACGATGATCAGGAATTGGCCAGAAGAATCGATCTGGAGAAAAGTGGGATTGCCCACTTGAACTACATTGCCCGGAGTGAGGGCGCCGGTGGTGGCGTTGACGCTGTATTCAGAAACGGTGCCGGCGCCGTCGTTGCCGGCGTAGAGAAATTGTCCGGAGGGAAGTAGAGCGAGGCTGGTGGGCATGGATTGGGCAGGATAAGGGGCGCCCTGAAAGGCGCTGAGCGTACCAGTGGTGGAATTGAAGTTGAGCGCGTTGACCTGCTGAGAATTGGAGAGCGCTGCGTACAGAACGGACTCGTTGGAGTTTAAAACGATTTGCCGAGGCCCGGTATTCTGCCCAATGGTGAACGGCGAGCCTGAAACGGCGGTAAGAACTCCGCCAGTGGAATCGATCGAGAAAACGGAATAATTTCTGCCGGAGGAATCGGCGTGATTTGAAACCAGCAGGAACTTCCCTGTTGCATCAACAAGAAGATAGATCGGCTGATTGCCGTCATTGACGACCGGCGCGGTTCCTGGAGTGAGAAAGCCGGTCTGGGAATTGATGGTGTAAGAAACGATGGCGCCGGTGGCGTTGGAATTGAAAAGAAATTTGCCGGCCGGATCGATGGCGATCGGTCCGCCATTACCGCTGTGCCCCGGAAAGGAGAAAGGCGAGCCAGCCACCACGGTGAGAGCGCCGGTGGATCGACCTATGGAGTAGGCGAAGATAGAGCCGGAGTTGAAATCCGAAACATAAAGAAATTTGCCGCCCGGATAGACCTTGGTGTCGATCCCCGCGGGCGCGCCCGCAATAGCGGTTGGCGAGCCGAGGGTTCCGGTCCCGGTGTCAAAGACGAAAGTGAGGAGTGAGTTGGGAGCAAGGCCAGTGCTGAGGTAAAGAGCATCTTTGGCGGAAGGCTGAGGCGGAGGATTCATGACTGAGCTTCCACCGCCGCAAGCGGCCGCGAGAACGCTAAATGTTGCAATGAGCAGCCAGACAGTTTGGCGGAATGGCTGTTTGGGTTCGTGGAGGTACGCGGATTTAAGGAGCTCGAACGGCGATGAGTAGGAAATGGATGCCATGGGTATGTCCAAATCTCAATTGATTCTAGCGGACTTGCGAAGGGTGCACGAAGTCAACAGTTAGTAAAATACAGGGCGACGAAGGGCTCGGCAAGAAGATTGATTTGAGTGCAGCGCGACTTCTGTGCGACAAGCAGCGACATGCTGGTGCGTCATGGCAAAAGACGTGCCTTGTCGCTCGACGGTTATTCGCAAGTTCCCTAGGCTCCCCGCAGGCCGGAAATTCCTAAAGTGAAAACTGCGAGGAGAACTGCAATGAAAACGAAATTGTCAGGATACAGATTTTTTTCCACGGCAGGAAAAGTGGCGTTGACTTTGAGTTTGTGCGGCGGAATCGCGGCGGCTGGAACCAAAGCTGGCGGAAACAACCCTAACCAAACTACGACCGCGGAGGATTTTCTGCGGGTTCCGGTGCGGCCGGTGGCCATTGGACATCACGGCGTCGGCCCGAATCTTGGCGGGGATCCCACAATCCCGCTTGAGAATACGGTGGAATCCGTTCGGCAGGCGTATAGCCTGGGCGCGCGAGTGGTGGAAGTGGATGTACAACTTACCAAGGACGGCAAACTGGCGGTATTTCATGATGATTTTCTTAGCGATTTCACGTGCATCGACTCTTTGACAATCGACGAACTGCAGGGGCGGCTACCGTACGTGCCAGAGTTGCATCAGGTGCTGGAGGTGGCGCGGCAGTTTAATAACAAAGCCGGAGCCGCCTTGGGTGGAATACTGATCGTTGAATTGAAAGCGCTATCGCCGCACTGCGATCCGACGGATGACCTGGAGCAAACCATTGTGTCCACGGCGGCTGCGGAAGTCCACCAAGCCAAGATGGACGATCAGGTGATGTTCGATTCGTTTTCACCGGCGTTGTTGTTGCTGGCTTCACAAACGGCACCGGCGATTCCGCGGGAACTGGATATTTCCGGGTTGCAATTGCTGACGCCTGCGCAGATTGAAGGCATCACTCACTTGCCGGTGACGATTATGACCACCAAGAAGAACTCGCTAGGGCTTATCTGGGCAGAAATTGGGCCGGTATTTCGTTTGCCAGGCTATTCTTCGCCGCTACAGTTGCTGGAGACGGGGCTTGCCACCAGCGTTCGTGTGGTGGGAGGAGAGATGGACTTTTTGGGACCTGCGGAGCAACAGCAACCGGGAAGCGGCTCGGCATTCGTGGCGGGTGCGCACTCGTTCGGATTCCGCGTTTTTGCCGATCCGGCGCAGAATGCAGCGGATTGGAATTTCTTTGCGGGATTGGGCGTAGATGCGATCTATAGCAACATCCCGCTTGGCGTGCAGTTACAGCCGGCGATTCCTAACCCTGTTCACTGAGGCTGTAAATCGGTTAACTGCAGAACAAGGAACGCCAATCGGAAGAATGGCGTTCTCTGGAAATCGAAGCGGCAATCACAATGCGATTAGCGGGCGTTGGCTGGTCTGGCTTTGTTGGCGGCTGCGGCGCCGGCTGGAGTGGTGGCGCCGTTGGCACCGTGCCTGTTGTCGGACTGAGCTGCGCTGGTTGCAACTTGTGGCTGTGCAGCAGAGCCGTTAGGGCCGGGGATTTCCATTTTTTTGCGGAGCGCGGACTCCAGCTTGTTGCGAACGTCCGTGTGTTCCTTGAGGAACACGCGCGCGTTTTCGCGGCCCTGGCCCATGCGTTCGCCGGCGTAGCTGATCCAAGTGCCGGACTTTTCGAGGACCCCTTGGTCGACGCCGAGGTCGATGAGGTCGCCTTCGCGGGAGATGCCTTCGCCGTAGAGAATGTCGAATTCGGCTTCGCGGAAGGGCGCTGCGACTTTGTTTTTTACGATTTTGGCCCGGGTGCGCGAGCCGACGACGCGGTCACCGTCCTTGATGGCTTGGATGCGGCGGATATCAACACGCATGGAGGCGTAAAACTTCAGGGCGCGGCCACCGGTGGTGGTTTCCGGATTGCCGAACATGACACCAATTTTTTCGCGGATCTGGTTGATGAAGATGAGGCAGGTCTTGGACTTCGAAACGATAGCGGTGAGTTTGCGGAGCGCCTGCGACATCAAGCGCGCTTGCAGACCCATGGAGGGATCGCCCATGTCGCCTTCGAGTTCGGCTTTGGGGACGAGAGCGGCGACGGAGTCGATCACGATGATATCAACGGCATTGGAGCGGATCAGTTCCTGTGCGATTTCTAGGGCTTGTTCGCCGTGATCGGGTTGCGAGACGAGGAGATTGTCCACGTCAACGCCAAGTTTGCGGGCGTAGCTGGGATCGAGCGCGTGTTCGGCGTCGATGAAAGCAGCTTGGCCGCCGAGTTTTTGAGCTTCGGCGATGATTTGCAGCGTGAGCGTGGTCTTGCCGCCGGATTCCGGGCCGTAGATTTCGATGACGCGGCCACGCGGGAAACCGCCAACGCCGAGAGCGGCGTCAATCGAGAGGCAGCCGCTGGGGATGACGTTGACGGGAACAAGAACATCCTTGCTGCCGAGCCGCATGATGGAGCCCTTACCGTAAGACTTCTCGATGACCGAGATTGCGGTCTCGAGGTTTTTCATTTTTTCGTCGGACATTGCGCACCTCAATAGAGGAAATTAGGAAATTTTTGCTACAAAACCTTTTTACTGGCGGCCCATGCGCTGGGAGAGCGTGGAGGTCGCGTTGAAACCTTTCCTGCCCTTGGTACCGTAACGAACGTTGCCTATTACCATTTGATTTGTGCGTTCGCTACTGGAACCGCAACGGGATAAACCCGCTGCTACATAAAGCGTTCAACGTTCGCAACCGTGAACTGCGATGTGTTCCTTCAAGCGGGCGATGACCATGGCCACTTGGTCCGCCAGGCGTCGTTCCTCTTGGCGCGTGAGTTGTCGCAGGCGAAGCAAGCTGCGCATGCGATTACGGGCTTCCTGGAACTCACTTTCGAGCCTAGCATGCTCTGGACAACAGATAGCATAGGACGAAGAGGAGCACATCAAGCACCTGTTGAAAACGTCGAGGAGCAATGTAGCAGGAAGGCGAACAAAAGGCAAACACTATTTTCGCTTATTGTTCGCTTCTGGATTTGTGCTACCTTCTTCGCAATTCCGGGCTAGCGGCAGTGGCTCTTTATGGACAAACAACTCCTTTTCCAATTTCTAAGCGGTTGCAGCCTTGGCGTTCTGTCCAGTCTCGGGCCGAATGGTGCGCCACAATCGGCGTTGGTGGGAATCGCCGTCACGCCGGAATTGGAGCTTGTATTCGATACTGTGGAGAAATCGCGCAAATTCGGGAACATTGGCCGTGATCCGCGAGTTGCCTTCGTGATTGGTTGGCAAGGCGAAATCACGGTGCAGTATGAGGGCGCGGCGCGGCAGATTTCGTCTACTGAGCTCGGACCTTACCACCAAATCTATTTTCGCAAATTTACAGACGGGCCGAGCCGGCTGAAGTGGGAGGGTATCACGTATTATGTGGTCACGCCGAAGTGGATTCGGTATAGCGACTACAACCAAACGCCTGCGGAGATTATTGAATTCAGGTTCTGATCATTCGAACGCTCAAGCTATTTTTCGTAAGTGTAGAAGCCGCGGAAGGATTTGCGGCCTAGCCAGCCCGCGGCGACGTATTTTTTTAGCAGGGGACAGGCGCGGTATTTGGGATCGCCGAGGCCTTGTTGCAGGACGTGGAGGATGTCTACGCAAATGTCGAGGCCGATGAAGTCGGCTAGTTCGAGCGGGCCCATGGGGTGGTTCATGCCGAGCTTCATGACGGCGTCTATGGCTTCGGGAGTGGCCACCCCTTCCATTACGCAGTAGGCTGCTTCGTTGATGAGAGGCATGAGGACGCGGTTGGAGACGAAGCCGGGAGCGTCGTTGACGGCGACAGGAGTTTTGCCAAGTTTCCTGGTAAGTTCCATCGTGAGATTGAAAGCGGCGTCGGAAGTTTGCAGGGCGCGAATGACTTCGACTAGCGCCATGACCGGGACCGGATTCATGAAGTGCATGCCCACGAAGCGGTCAGGGCGCGAGGTGAGCGCGGCAAGAGTGGTCATCGAAATAGAGGAAGTGTTGCTGGCGAGGATGACTTCTGGGCGAAGGATTTTGTCGGCTTCGGCAAGAACGGCGCGCTTGATTTCGAGCTTTTCCGGGACGGCTTCTACGGCGAAGTCGGCGGCGGCGATGGCGCCCATGTCCATCACAGTTTTGATGCGGGAGAGGACAGCGGGCTTTTCAGATTCCGAGAGCTTCCCTTTCTTGATTTCGCGGTCGAGATTTTTGCCGATGGTGTCGAGAGCGCGTTCGAGGAAGGTCTGGTCGACGTCGCGCAGAATGATGTTGTAGCCAGTGCGTGCGAAGACATGGGCAATACCGTTGCCCATGGTGCCAGCGCCTAAGACGGCGACGGTTTTGATTTCTGGAAGATTCATACCTGTCTCCACTCGATCCCGCTACGAACCACGAATATTTTGAACGGCGAGCTTCGCATTCTCAAGGTCAGTACGCAAAACGCAGACCTCATATTCAAAGGTCGGCTGTGTCGATCCGAGCGCGTGACCACAAATGTTAATTTCAGGAGCTATGTGCAGCAATTCTTTGTAATGCGATGGGATAGCATGTTCGGCAACTGTTTCCACCTGGCAGACATGGCAGTCGCTACACTCCGTCAAGCCTTCGTGAAATTCAGATTGGCAGAGAGCACAGAACACGGAGCGGGAGTGTACTACAAGAAAGCGGGTAATTTGCTTTCATGTGAGATGAACAGCTCAGGCTTGTAGCGCAAGCCAGGCGGCTAGGGTGGCGAATTTTTCGTCTTGCGTCCAAGGAGGGCCGAGTGGTTTGCCAAGATCGCCGATGAAGCGGGTGAGCGCGGCGGGATTGCGATGGAGTGTGACTGATGCGGTGGCGAGAAGCTCTCGGTCCTTGATTTTTGTGATGGCGAGATCGGCGCGGGCGCAGGCGTGAAGAAGTGCTTCGCGAAAGAATTCGCCGTCTGCGGTGTGGATGAAGGAATGGGAAGCGAGAATTTTGGGAAGGTCAGGTAGCGGGCGGCCGGACGCTAGAAGGAGAGCCGCGCGGGTTAATTTATAGCCTTGTTGGGCGGCTTCGCTTTGTGCGGCACGGAGTGCCTCGAAAGCGAATTTGCGGGCTTCGCCCCGCTGCTGATCGAGAAAGGTGCGGGCCTCGGCTCGATCCATTTTCTCTGCGGTGTGGTAGGGCTGGCGAAAAGTGTAGCTGAAAGTGGCCACAAGATGCGGGCGCTGGCGCGCTAGGATGACGGGCTGGCTATTTTCGAGAGCGAGAGTAATTAAAGATGTCCAGCCGGAGTGGACGCGAAAACCGAGGGCGGCGGGCTTCATGGAACCTCCACAGGAGTAAGCAGATAGATGAGGTAGAGGAGGTTTGAGGAATAGAGGATGCATCGGCGGGGCGTTGCGGGTCAAGCATAAGGAACGGACGCAAGAGGATTCACCACCGAGGGCACAGAGTACACCGAGGCGGAAACGGAAAGATCCGTCGCAGAAACGGTGCGGCTTTACGTGGTTTGCTCTAGTTACCTATAATCGGCAGCGTCGCTCGCAATCAACAGACTTGGTAAGGCGGGTGTAGCAAACCTGGCCTGGATCGCGAATTCAAGAGCGGAGAGATTCCTCGCTACGCTCGGAATGACGAGTGGCGCCGCGATTGATTAATTGGGAGGAAGTGTCTTGCCTGTAGGTACACCGTTTCATGAACGAACGCTGGCGCTGTGCCAGAGCCTGAACTACCGGGAATGGTCTGGCTACTACACCGTGAGTGTGTACGAGATGCACCACGAGCACGAGTACAACGCGATTCGGAACTCGGCGGCGCTGATCGATATTTCACCGCTCTTCAAATATCGGATTACTGGACGCCATGCGACCAAGCTGGTGAACCGGGTGATCTCCCGCGACATTAATAAGGTAGCGGTGGACCAGGTGATTTATTGCTGCTGGTGCGACAGTGAAGGCAAAGTCGTGGACGACGGCACGATTACGCGGCTGGGCGAAAATGACTACCGGTGGACGGCTGCCGACCCGAGTCTGCGGTGGTTCCAGCAGAATGCACTGGGACTGGACGTAAAGATCGACGATATTTCCGAAACGACCGCTGCGCTGGCCTTGCAGGGGCCGACGTCGGGAAAATTGCTGAGCGTGGCGGCGGATGCGAATATCGCAAATCTGAAATATTTTCGGGTGACGCACGGAAAAATAGCAGGCGTGCCGGTGGATATTTCGCGCACCGGATATACCGGCGATCTGGGCTATGAGATCTGGGTGCCGTGGGACAGTGCATTGACGGTGTGGGACGAACTGGTGAAGAAAGGCAAGCCGTTCGATATTCACGCGGCGGGAATGATTGCGCTGGACATCGCGCGCATCGAGGCGGGGCTGATTTTGATCGAAGTGGATTATACGTCCAGCAAGAAGGCGCTGATTGCTTCGCAGAAGTATTCTCCGGCAGAAATTGGGCTGGCGAAACTGGTGGATTTGAAGAAAGAGAATTTCGTCGGGCGCGATGCGCTTTCGCTGGAAATCAAAAAAGGCGGACCGGCGCGGCAGTTGGTGGGAATCGAGATCGACTGGAACGAAGTGGAAGCGCTGTACGAGAAAATCGGCATGGCGCCGCAAGTGCCTAGCATGGCGTCGCGCGTGGCGGTGCCGGTGTATCGCGGCGGGCGGCACGTGGGGAAAGCGACTTCAACAACTTGGTCGCCTACTTTGAAAAAGATGATCGCGCTGGCTTCAGTAGGGCGCGAACATGCGGCGGCGGGCACTTTGCTGCACATGGAAATGACGGTGGAAGCGGTGCGGCATACGGTGTCGGCGAAAGTGGTGCCGCTGCCATTTTTCAATCCGCCGCGGAAGACTGCGACCCCAATCGTGTAGCTGGTGGCGGCAAGCGAGATCAAAGTCTAGTTCGGGGCGGCGAAAGATCTTACCCTCGCGAGAAGTTGATCGAGAGCCGGACGGTTGAGGAGTTTTCCGCGGAGGATGACGGCTTGGATTTTGCGGGTGTTGCGGATGACGTCAAGCGGATCGGCGTCTAGCAGAACCAAGTCCGCGAACTTCCCTTCTTCAATGGTGCCGGAATCTTTTGCAGTGTGAAGAAATTCTGCGGGACTTTTTGTGGCGGACTGCAGGGCCTCGAATGGCGTTAAGCCGGCTTCGACCAGGAATTACAATTCGTCGTGCAGGCCGGAGCCGGGAAAAACGTACGGAGCGGGAGCATCGGTGCCGGCGAGAATTTTGACGCCGGGTTTCTGCATTTCGGCCACTATGTCCATGGACCTTCGTAAAAGTCGCGCGTGGACCTCGGAATCCTGCGCCGACTCCGTGCGAATCTGCGCCGCACGGGATTTTTTCCACATGTCGAGCGTTCGCGCAGGTATGCATTCGATGCGCGGGTCGGACGCGGCGAGATTTTCAGTGGTGGGGAAAGCGTCATTTTTCAATAGAACAGGGTGGGCGTCTGCCAGACGTCTTCTTCTTTGAATTTTGCGATGGGCGCGGCGGCCTTTTCCCGCGAGTAGGAATCGAGGAGTTCGTGCTGCCACTGCACCATGCGACTGTGGGATTGTTCAGTAGTTTCCTGTTTGAGCGGGATGTAGAGCTGCTCGCGCATGAGTTTCGGTTCATCGCGTGAACAACCGCGCAGGACGTTGGTCAAATGTTCGATGCTGTGCTGGCCGGCGTCGGCAGCTTCGGCGGCGGTGAGCTGATCGGGAACGTGGCCAACAAAAGTAATGTGTTCACGTTGCGCGGCTTTCGCGATGGCGAAGTAAGCGTCGCGACTCAGCATCGATTGCACTTTGATGAAGTCGACGCCGAGAGCGACAAGTTGGTGAACGTCTTCGCTGGCCGCAACGGAATTCGTAACAACTAGCGACGGCTGAAACGATGGCGGCGAACCGTCCAGATATGGACCAGGAGTGAAAATGCGCGGGCCGAGGCGCTTGCCTTCTGCGATTTCTTTTTGCAACGGGCGGATGGATTCGAGGTAGCCGCCCATGTCGCGGACCGTGGTGATGCCGTTCGCGAGCAAGAGAGGCAGCATAAATTTGCGGCTGCCGTCAGGTTCACCGGCTGCTGTCAGGTGAGTGTGCATGTCGACGAGGCCGGGGATAAGAAATTTTTCCTGCGCGTCAAGAATTTGTGCGCCACCAGGAATTGTGACGGTGTTCGAAGCGCCGATTCCCGCGACGCGGTCTTTTTTGATGATGACAGTTTGATCGGCGCGTGCCGGAGCACCGGTCATATCAATGACCGTGACGTGGGTGATGGCGAGGATGTGCTCATTCGGCGCTGAGCATGCATAGAATGAAACGCACGCAGAAAAAAACAAAATCGCCCGCTACAAAGGCCGATCATTGGACCGACCTCATTCGACCAGGCGATTGTATTTTTTCAGGACGGCGCGCAGCTTGTCGTGTGGCAGCGCGATGACCTTGTGATTTTCGATTCCGGTCATGGTTTCTGCGGCGACCATAGCGTTCACGATTGCTTCTTCCGTGGCCTGCACGGTGGCGGCGAAAATGGGGTCGATGGCATCATTGGGCAGCATTTTCAGATCTTTTACAGTCTTGCCGCCTTCCGCGCGAGGGTTGGCGATTGAAAACGCAATAAAAATATCACCTGAGCCATTGCCAGAAATGCTGCCGTTGCGTCCGAGGCCGAGGGAAACGCGGCGAGCGAGTCTTTTCAGCTGCTGCGATAGCAACGGTGCGTCGGTGGCCACGACGACAATGATGGAACCGCGATCGACTTGCTCGAAAGGAGCGGAAGCGTATGCGGCATCTTCGGGAATTTCCTTTCCGACGGGAACGCCGGCAATGCGCAGGTTCGGGCGCACGCCATAATTGCATTGCACCAGGACGCCAACGGTGTAGCCGCCATCTTTCGCGTCGAGTTTGCGCGAAGAAGTGCCGATGCCGCCCTTGAACTCGTTGCAGATCATTCCGGTGCCGCCGCCGACGGCGCCTTCTTCGACTGATGTCGTTCAGCCAGCCGTCCCAAGTTTCCGCGACGACCGGCAGCGACCACCAGTAACCGGTGGGATCGGGCTGGCCATGAGCTACGCGCCATTGAATCACTGCGTCGCGAACGACTCCAACGCTGTGCGTGTTGGTGATCATTACGGGGCCTTCCAGAAAGCCAGACTCTTCCACCCAAGTGGTGCCGGTCATTTCGCCATTTCCGTTTTGCGAAAACCAGCCGGCGAAGACAGCGTCGTTCATGGAATCCTTCCCGCGCGGAAGGACCGCGGTGACGCCGGTGCGAACCGGGCCTTTGCCGATTTGCAGCTTGCCTTCACCGGAAATCAAAGTGGTGTGGCCGACCAGAACGCCCGGTACATCGGTAATGGCGTTGAATTTTCCGGGCGTGCCGTCAAAAGGGACGCCGAGGTCGCGTGCGCGCGTTTTTTTTGCTGCGTCCGGCTGCGCCGGTGAAATGAAAGGAGCAATAAGAATAAAGAACAATACGAATAAAATATGGGGACGATGACGCATTCCGATATTTTCTCCGGATAAGAATTGGAAACAAGAACGGTAAGAATCGAACCAGTGTAGGGTACCTCAGGAACGGAATTGCGCGAGCGAGAATTCAAAAGAGGCCGGGCTGAAGGCGGGCACTACGCAAAGAAAGCAAGGGCAGAGCTCGCCTACGGCAAGCGAGCTGCTACACAAGCCGGTATATGATGGATGTCGGCTGAATGGCTTTTTTTTCGAATTTTTTGGAGGAGTGTTCATGCGACTGGCTGCGGCTAGGACCGGAATGGTTTGCGGGATTACTTTTCTTTTATGCGGGATAGCGGTTCGCGGCCAGAACAATGCACCGGTAAAGCTGGAAGTTGATCTGCGCGACGCGGCGAAACGCGTGTATCACTCGAAAATGGAATTTCCCGTTAAGCCGGGACCGTTGACTTTGGTGTACCCGAAGTGGATACCCGGCGAACACTCACCGACCGGTGCGATTGTGGACGCAACCGGCCTGCGTTTTCGCGGCGACGGGAAGGAGATTGTGTGGCGGCGCGATGATGTGGATTTGTTTGCCTTTCACTGCGAGATTCCCGTAGGCGTGACCACGCTCGAAGTGACACTCGATTATCTGTCCCCGGTGGAATCTGGAACCGCTGGAGCACCTTCCGCCAGCGCGCGGGTGGCGGTTCTTCCCTGGAATCTGGTGCTTTTGTATCCCGCTGGCGCGAATTCCGATGATGTGAAATTCGCGCCCAGTATTCGCGTACCGGAGGGCTGGCAGTTCGCTTCGGCGCTGCCGGTGTCGGCCGCAAGCAGTCGCTCGGAAGGCGCAGTGGAATTTGAGACAGTTCCGTTAACCACGTTGGTCGATTCTCCGCTGCTGACTGGCGCGTTTTTCAAAACCTATGACCTGGCTCCCGGACAAAAGACGCAACATCGGCTGAACATTGCGGGGGACAGCAGCGCTGCTACTGCGCTCACGAACGAAGAGTTGCAGCACATGCGACAGCTGGTATCGGAGATGGAAGCGCTGTTCGGCGGCGCGCGGCACTATCGCCATTACGATTTTCTTCTCGCGCTCTCCGACCACCTGCAGGTAAACGGACTGGAGCACCACGAATCGAGCGACAATCGCGCGCCTGAGCGCATGTGGCTGGACCCGGACATTCTTGAAACTCTGGCGGACTTGCTGCCGCATGAATATTTTCATTCCTGGAACGGGAAATACCGGCGGCCAGCGGGCCTGGCGACACGCAATTATCAGGAGCCGATGAAGGGCGATTTGTTGTGGGTCTATGAAGGGCTTACGCAGTACTACGGGGTGATGCTGGCGGCGCGCAGTGGATTGTGGACGCCGGCAGAATTCCGAGAGACGCTGGCCGCGACCGCGGCCTATTTGAACGACCGCCCCGGTCGCACCTGGCGCGATCTGGAAGACACGGCAATTTCCGCGCAGTTGCTTTACGGAGCGGGGCCCGGGGGATCGTCCTGGCGGCGATCGGTGGATTACTACGACGAAAGCACGCTGATATGGCTGGAAGCGGACACGATCATTCGGAAAGAGTCGAAGGGACAAAAATCGCTGGACGATTTCTGCAAGAAATTTCATGGCACCCATGCGGGCGTGATCAAGGTCGTGCCGTACACGCTGGACGATGTGCTGGCAACCATGAAAGCTGTTGCACCGTACGACTGGAAAAAGTTTTTCGATGAGCGGATTCACTCGCACGGACCGGGCGCGCCGCTGGACGGTCTGGTGGACAGCGGCTGGAAGCTGACCTTCAGCGAAGCGATGAACGAACATCAACGCGCCGAAGAAGACTCTGAACATGCGGTCGACGTATCTTTTTCGCTCGGTTTCGGCGTGCATGCTCCGGGCACCGACGAAGCAAATACGGTCATTGATGTGATTCCCGGTTCGCCCGCGGCAACCGCGGGCATCGCGCCTGGCATGCACCTGGTTGCGGTGAATGGGCGGCGTTGGTCACCGGACATTTTGCGGGGAGCGATTCGCTCGGCCAAGAACTCAAAGGAACCGATGGAATTGCTCCTAGAGAACGATGACTACTACCGCGTTTATTCGGTGGATTATCACGGCGGCGAGCGCTATCCGCATCTGACGGCAACGGGCGCTACGGATGTATTAAGCGAGATCGCCAAGAGACACGCGGCGGCAGTCGAGAAGTAACAAAGTTTGGCGTCAGAGATAGTTTTAAGCAACGAGCAAACGCTTACGCCTGGGCAATTTAAATGAGTGCGGGCAATTTAGAGCGAGCGAAATGTTGCATACTGGTCTGGCGTGAAAAGCGAGTTGCTAGCTGGCAACTTCCCCCGCAAATAAGGAGAGCGAATGAGAACGACGGTGAATGGGCATGGACTGGCTTGCGGAGTGTGGATCAGTCTGCTGTTGCTGGCGAGTGCGGGATCGGCGGAAGCGCAGGAAGCGGCAAAGCACGCCATGTCGTTTGACGATCTGATCGCGATGCATCGAGTGGCCGAGGCGGAGCTTTCGCCGGATGGCAAGTGGGTGGCGTACACGGTGGCCACTCCGGACATGGATGCCAACCGCAACGCCACCAATTTGTGGATGGGGCCAATGGCGGGCGGCGATGCGATTCAATTGACGCGGACAGGCAAGGATTCGTCGCCGCATTGGTCGCCGGACGGGAAATCCATGGCCTTTCTATCGGCGCGCAGCGGAGATTCGCAGGTGTATTTGCTTTCGATGGATGGCGGCGAAGCGCATCCGCTGACGAAACTCTCGACCGGCGCGGATTTTGTGAAATGGTCGCCCGACGGCAAAACCATTGCCTTTACCTCGTCAGTGTACCCGGAATGCAAAGACGATGAGTGCAACAAAAAGCGCAACGACGAAAAAGGAAAAAATAAGGTAAAAGCGCACGTCGCAGAAAAATTGCTTTACCGCCACTGGACGCACTGGAACGATGGACCGCGCGCGCATCTGTTTGTGATGCCCTCCGATGGAACAGGCGAAGCGAAAGACCTAACCGCGGGCGCAAACTACGATGTGCCGCCCGATCAACGCGGTGACGAGAACGACGTCAATTTTTCACCCGATTCGAAGGAACTCTGTTTCACGGCGGTCACCGATAAGATGGAAGCGATCAGCACCAATGGCGACCTGTTTATTGTGCCCGTGACGGGCGACGGCGAACCGAAGCGCATCACCACGCAGCCAGGATTCGATGGAAATCCCGTGTATTCGCCGGACGGAAAATACATTGCCTATCACGCGCAACTCACAGCGGGGTACGAAGCTGACAAATGGCGCGTGATGCTCTACGACCGCGCGACCGGCAAAAGTGAAAATTTAAGCGAGGCATTCGACCGCAGCGCAACGAATCTGGCCTGGTCGCCTGACAGCAGGATGATTTATTTCCTGGCGGAGAACGAAACCGAGCAAACGGTGTACGCGATGGCGGCGACTGCGGCAGCCACGCCCAAGAAAATTGTGAATGGATTCAACTCCGCGTTCGCCTTAAGCGAGGATGGAAAAACGCTGCTGCTCACCCGCACCAGCCTGACCCTGCCGGCGGAAATATTTGTAGCGTCGAACGTTGGGACAGGACTGCGACCGATCACGCATACCAACGATGCACTGCTAGCGAAAGTCGAAATGAATGCGCCGGAAACCTTCTGGTTCGAAGGAGCGGAAGGAACCCGAGTGCAGGCGATGCTGATCCGCCCGCCGCAATTCGATGCCAGGAAAAAATATCCATTGCTGGTGCTGCTGCATGGCGGGCCCCAGACCATGTGGTCGAATGCGTGGGGCTACCGATGGAATGAACAGGTATTTTCTGGCGCGGGTTACGTGACACTGATGATCAACCGGCGCGGCTCGACCGGATACGGACAGAAGTTCACGGACGAGATCACCAACGACTGGGGCGGAAAAGCGTACCTGGATGTGATGAAGGGCGTTGATGCGGCGCTGGCGAAATTCCCTTTTATTGACGGCAAGAAAATGGCCGCGGCGGGTGGCTCCTATGGCGGATACATGGTGGACTGGATCGCCACACATACCGACCGCTTCAAAGCGTTGGTGAGCCACGCAGGCGTGTACGACAAAGTTTCCATGTACGCTACCGAGGAATTGTGGTTCGAAGAGCACGATTTACAGGGAACGCCGTGGTCGAATCCAGATGCTTATCGCAAATGGGCGCCGGTGAGCTTCGCTGCCGCGCTGGGGAAATATAAGACGCCGACGCTGGTGGTCGCGGGCGAACAAGATTTTCGCGTCCCGTACACGCAGTCCCTGGAATTTTTCAACACGCTGCAACGGGAGGGAGTGCCTTCAAAGCTGGTAGTGTTCCCCGACGAAGGGCACTGGGTTTTGAAACCGCTGAACAGCCAATTCTGGTACAAAACATTCCTCGATTGGGTGGGGATGTACGTGAAATAGAGAACTTCACGTTCAACGGACCACTGAGTCTGTCCTACATTGCCGTGATGGCCATGATGCTTGTCTCCGAGGCCGAGGTAGTAATCCTTACTATAAAAAAATAACCTTGCAATCCGTACCTTGTGCGCGTAAATTCCTGCGCACGTCCCAACCCCTGCTCGCTAAATTCTTCTAAGGAGGCCAGTCAGCCAATGTCCATCAATTTTGCAAGAGACAGAATTCAGCGTCGCGATTTCATCAATGGAATGTTGATCGCGGCGGGAACGGCAGCGGTGGGGACTTCTTTCCCGATGCGAATGTATGCGGCCGGGACCACCTATCCATGTGACGGCCCGATTGGAAGCGATCCCAACGTGCTGCGGGGCGGAAACCTGCCGTCGGTTTTCAATATCGCACACTGGCTGCGGGACAACCGGCTTACTTTTAAAACCAATAGCGTGGTCATCGCTTCCTCGCCGTGCGACAGCTATCAAGGCAGTCAGCCGATCATTCCCGACAACGGAAATTACGATGTCATCATCGTCGGCTCGGGAATGAGCGGGTGCTCGGCGGCCTACTATCTGACGCGGCAGCGACCGGGAACAAAAATCCTGATATTAGATGGACAGCGCACTCCCGGAGGCAATGCCAATCGCGATGACGCTGCGCCAATCCCCGATATAGCTTCTACCGCCACGGCATACGCGGTGCAGCCTTACGCTCCATTTTTGACCGATATCTACGCCACGACTGGAATTCTCTGGCAGAACTACGTGGTGCCTTCGCCGTTCTACAGTTATTTCTTCGACAGTCAAACGCCATACGTCAATCCGGGAACGCACAGCTGGAACATCGACACCTACGGAAATGGGCTGAATTCAGTTCCCTACCCTATGAATATCGTGAACGATTTGAAATCCGCTCGGCAGGATTTAATGAACTGGTACCACAAGCCCGGCGCGCCCACCGATCCTGCGGACAATAGCGATCCCAAATACGATTACTTGTCGCCCATGACCTTTGATTCCTACTTGACGCAGACAAAAGGATTTCATCCTGCGGTTTCCGATTTTTATACGCGATATGCGGTGGATGCCCTGGATGGAACAACAGCGCAAACCTCCGCGTATACCTCCATCAGTTTTCTCGGCGCCGAATATTTTCCCGAATTTGCGTATCCCGGCGGAAACTCCGGCATGTTACGCCACATCGTCAAATGGCTGATTCCCGGAGCAATTAACGGAACCAGTGATGCCGACCTGCTGGCAAATCCGTTCCTTCTATCCGCAATGGACGACGCCAACAATAATGTGCGCATCCGGCAGGGAGCGCTGGTGGTGCGCGGAGATACCTCCAGCACCAATGCCAGCGTCATTTATTTCAACAACGGACAATTCTTCCAGGCTACCGCCAAGGCCGTGATTTTCGCGGGACAATCACACACCGCGCGGACTGCATGCGCGCAGTTGTTGAGTGCCTCGCAAGCCGCTGCATTCGACCAGGTGACGTTGAGTCCGGTGCTGACCGCCAATGTCACGCTGCGTAGCGCGGCACCCGTGGTGGACCTTGGTTACGACGCATATTACTGGGGTGGCCAGTATTTTGCGGATTTCGTAGTCGCGGATTGGGTAGGTGCGAATCGCTCCGATCCCACCCGGCAAACGGTCTTGACGTTTTACGGGGGCAACACTGCTGCGGTCGAGGATCAGCCGAACGAGCGGATCAAGCTGCTGACTACGCCATTTTCAAGCTACGAGGATTCCCTGCGCTCCGATATGAATCGCGTGCTGGCCGGACGCAATTTTGATTTTGACCGGGACGTGGCGGCGGTCTACCTCTACCGGTGGGGACACAGCATGGTCTACCCAAAGCCGGGCTGGCCGTTCAGCGCGCCAATCAACAAGAATGGACAGGCGATTCGCGTGCCTTCGGCACGATTCTACGCACGACAGCAAATCGGCAGGATTTCTTTTGGCGCGCAGGATGTGGAGTCCAGCCCGGCAAATGAAAGCGCGCTGGGAGCGGGTGTTCGCACCAGCGGCGAGGTTTTGCCGCTGCTGTAGCTCGCAAGCGACGTGGGCAGGTGCTGCACCCGGCACAAAACAACGCGCACCATGTGCGACGATCTATAGTTTCGATAGCGCCGCGCGCACAAACCGAAACAAATAATAGAGCAAAACCGCGCACACGATCAGGAGCATGGTCACGATGGCTATGGTTGCGACCGGGTGAACCGCCGTGAACCACGTCAGCCACACCGCCAGCAAATCTTCGCCAATACTTAACGCCCAATTGCTGAATGGTTCCGGTACGGTGTTCACCGCCGCGCGCGTGGAAGCTTTTGTGCTGTGCGAAGTGAGCGCTACGCCGCCGGCAAGCAGCGCTGCCGCCCAACGCCACTCTGCCGGCGCGGCCGCGGATGCGCCGAAAGCAATCACAGCGGCCGCCGGTGGACGGATGAAAGTGTGAATGCTGTCCCACACCGTGTCCACGAACGGAATCTTGTCGGCCAGAAATTCGATGAGGTAGAGCGCGATGGCAGCGCCCAGAACGATGGGATGCGCAACAATCGCCAGCGGCGGCGGCAGATGAACCACACCAAACCGCTGCAGAATTCCCAGCGTGGCCACTGTAGCGTAAAGATTCAGACCGGACGAAAAGCCGGCGCCCATCGCCAGACCGAGCGTTTGCAGGGGGTTCACAGCGTTTGATCATAGCAAATGCCGATGCCAACCGAGCGCATCGCTCGATCGGCATCAGTGTTCATTGGCTCCTGCCAAACTAGCTAACGGATTATTTTTCTCCCTGCTGGTCACTTTGACCGCGCCCGTTGTCGTGACCGAAATCGAACATGTCAAACAGGTCTCCGATGGCCGGGCTGTTCTGCGGCACATAGACGTTGTCTTTATGCGAAACGGGATTCGGCAGATTGTCGCGGCTTCGGCCCGTCAGCGGCTTTAAGTTCCAATTGCGCTCGATGAATTTCAATATCGAGACGTGATCGGTGTAGGTATGATTCACACGTCCGCCTTTGCTGAAGGCTGACACGATGATCAGCGGAATGCGCGGGCCATCGCCGAAAAAGTCGAGCGGCTGAATGTAGCCGGAGTCGTAGTAACCGCCGCCCTCATCGAACGTGATCACAAACGCCGTTTCTGCCATCAACTCTGGCTTGGCGTTGAGGTGATCCATGATTTTCTTGACCATGGCTTCGAAAAGATCGAGTTTCGAAGACGCCGGATGTCCGTCCAGCAATCCGTCTGGCTTGACGAAGGACACCGCCGGCAAATCTTCGTTGTCGATGGCGGCGAAAAAATCGTTGGTATCCTTGATATGCGCTGTACGCTGTGCGGGATTGCCCATGATCGCGGTGCCGTATGATTCGAAATTGCATATGTTGCAGTATGCCGCGCCCACCTGCACTCCAGGGTTCGTGCTGGTCGGATCATGTTGCAACGCCACGGCGGCCGCATAGGCTCCGCCGTAATAGGCCCAGGAGACATTTTTCTCGTTCAGGGCTTCGCCGATAGTCCTTACGTTCGTTGGTGGAACTGAACCGCCTTTCGCAATTCCTACGGTGTCCACCGTGCCGTCCGGCAGAAACCCCGGATTGTCATTATTCACCATGTAGTAGTGATGCGGTTGGCAGTTCGGATTTGGATGATAGGGCAGCGATTCCAGATAATCCGTGATCGGCTTGATCCCAGGTTGCGTGAGGTCCGCACACTCGGTGAAGTTGCCGTCAAAATTCAGATCCACGGTGTAGACGTCGTCCGTTCCCGGCAGCGGATTGGGATTAGCGATGTGCGATGGAGGAACTGTTGCGTTACCTCGGCCGTCGCTCCAGAAAATTGCATCTCCGGTTCCGAGCATGACGTGGTTGGCGCCTGTTCCGCCCATCACCGACTGATGGAAATTGTCGCTCATGGAATATTCATCGGCGAGCTGCTTCAGCACCGGCACGTCTCCCGATTGCACGTTATAGAACGCCATGGAGTTGCCGCCGCCGTTGTCGTCAATCGCTCCGCCACTCGCTGCATCAGGAATATTGGTGTAGTTGGTAATCACGAAGGGATAAAGATCGCTCAAGCAGCCCGACGGGTTGCTCTTGGTCGCGTTCTTGATGTTGCAATCCGATTGCTGCCACATCTCAAACAAACGGTGAGTCGTATCGCCGGTGTAGGAATTGTAGGGAAGGAGCTTCCCTTTCAGCGGGAACGGACCGTTTGGCAGAGCATCGAAATTATCGACACGCGTATCCGGATCGGGTTGCACGAAAGTTTGCGCAAATTCCGTTGCCGCTCCCGTGGTGAGCAAATTCAGGTCGGCCGGCTCCAAGGACGGCTCAACCAGCGCCAAGATAGCTTGTGGAGTGCCCGGAGGAAGGGTCGTCTTTACGGGCGCGAAGTTCAATGTCGGCTGGGGCAGTATTTGATAGGGGGTTTTTTCGTTCGAGTCCAGACTGACGAAGTAATCGGTTTTGAACGGCGGAACCGCTTGGAACTGCGCGGCCTTCCCGAAATTGATGTCCGGCGTGCCATCGGACTTGATGATTCGTTTCGACAACAAATTCGCAACGGAATCGTGGCTCTTCGGCACGTAGGTTGCGAAGACGTGATCGAAAGTCCGGTTTTCGCCGATCAGAACGATGACGTGTTTGATAGGAGTCTTGGTATGAACTTCGCCTTTATCTTGATCGTGAGCCTGCAACGAAGCGGCTAACGGGCCTCCGAGACTAAATTGAAAAGCCACGAGCGCAACACAGCCCGTGCGTAAGTATTGCTTCGACTTGGACACCACATATTTGAGCGACATTCACACTCCTTCCGGATTCGGCTTACGCCGGTACAAGAACTGCAGAGCAAGAATGAGCAGGAATTGTTAAAGAGAGATTGTTGCGCCGTAAATGCGAAACGCTATTTTGTCAAAAGTATGTCCGAGTTTTGTCAGACATGGCGGAGCCAATTAGTCCGTTGCATATCGGTTCTGACTCCCGTCGCTGGTCCTTCAACCAAGCGAAGCTCGTCGGCAAAATCGCAGTGAAGTAAGAGTCAAACACATCTCTGAGCAGACAGAACGACCTTATTGCGGAATGAAGGGCGCACATTTCATAACCCGGTCCGCTTGAACGTTCATCAAGGCGCCGGCGGGATCAGATGCTCTCACTTCGTTCATCCTGGTTAACAACTGGCGAAGAAATTCGCGAACGCTGGCCTCAATCCTCGCCCGCTGGACACTCCCTTGGTCCTCGTTCACTATGGCGAGGACGCCGGAATTGCCGGCGCTGCCCCGCTCTGTGAAACAGAGCGCTACTAGTGGGTGCATCGGGGAGCTTTAGAGCGCTGGTGCCGTTGCGACTCCGACGTTCTTGTCCGCCCCGCCGTAGTAAAACAGCCAGCGATTCCCGTCCCGTACCATTCCTTCGACAAAGACGACATTAGGGACTTGACCCACTTTTTCCCATACCTTCTCAGGCGCAAATACAGGCGCTTCCGATCGTGCAAGCACTTTGGTGGGGTCTTTTTTGTCGAACAGGACCCAGCCCGTTGAATAAACCATTTTGTCATTCGCACCGTTGTAAATCAGGAAGATGCCCTGCGGCGTTATGATCGGTGGTGGTCCAGGCTCGACAACTTGCGAATCAAACGATCCTGAGCGGCTCGACAGCACTGGGTGGTCGAGGGCTTCCGTCCAGTGGAGCAAATCTTCCGAGTAAGCCACGCCCATTTGACTGTCTTTGCCCTGTGCGTCAGCCAGATAGTACATCCAATACTTGTCGTTGATTTTCTCCGGAACAATTGCGCCCGACTTCGTCCATTTCACATTCCATTTACCCTTGTAACCTGGAATGATGATGCCTTGACGTTTCCATTGAATCAGGTCCGCGGAGATAGCCAGGCACAGTTGAGCATCTTTCTTGTCCGCAGCCACCCCATCAACGTTGTTGTATCCCGTATAGGTCAGGTAGTAGGCATTCCCGATTTTTTGCAGCCGCGGGTCTTCAACACCACCCCCTTTTTCATATGGCGCCTCCGAAGCCATTACCGGTTCGGGCCGGCGATCGAAACGAATGCCGTCATCGCTCGTGGCATACCCAAGCGACGAAGTACCGTTTTGGTCTTGCGCGCGGTAAAGCATCACGAATTTTCCGTCCTTCTTCACAACCGAGGGATTAAATGTTCCTGCGGATTCGAACCCTTCGCCCCGGGGAGACACGATGGGGTCGGGGGAAAGGCGCGTCCACTTCCCAAAAGGTGGAGTAAAGGAAACGGCGGCAACGACGGCGAGAGCGATGAGAACCACCACGGAAACGGTAATTGCCTGCGCCGCGCGGGTTGCAAAAGAGGATACTTTGACCATAGCAGGAATTCCTTTCCTTACGATCGAATTGGACGCGATGGAAAACTTCCAAAAAGTTCTTCTTGCTGTAAATACGGGCAAAAAGCATGAGAGGTCAATAACGGCGTCTTCGTGAAGGAGCCCGGGTGCCCGGGTCTCGGATTATCGTCAGACCCTGCAAAAGTTACCAGTCGCATCTAACCCCTCCATACCACGCCATCGGGATAAGAATTAGTTATGCTCCGTTCACTCCCAGGTCTTGTTTGCTCCTTAGGGCGCATCTAAGATTTAAGACCTATGCACAATTTCACTCGCCGAGAACTATTGAAACTCGGAGTTGCAACGACTGTTGCGGAGTTGGCGTCTTTGGGTTTGCACGGATGCGGCGGTGGGTCTGTCACTTCTCCACCGGTTCTTGCCGCTTGCTCCAAATTAACTGACATCGACCATGTGGTTATTCTGATTCAGGAAAATCGTTCTTTCGATCATTACTTTGGAAGCTACCGCGGCGTTCATGGATTTTCCGATCAAAGCATGGCATTCCATCAGCCCGATCCAGCGAACACAACGAACTCTCCGGTGGGAGCGCTCTTGCCATTCCACCTTGACTCTTCCACAACGAATGCAGCCTGTACGCACGACATCACCCACGAGTGGGTACCTCAGCATCAGAGCTGGAACAACGGCTCAATGGACGGTTTTGTCACTTCGCGTCTTGCGATTAATTCCAACGACGCCGCTCTAAGTATGGGCTACTACACTCGCGCGGACATTCCATACTACTACGCCCTGGCCGATGGATTCACGATTTGCGACAGCTATTTTTGCTCGGTGATGGGCCCGACCGACCCCAACCGCCTCTACACGATGGCGGCTTCGCTTGACCCAGATGGAAAAAACGGCGGACCGATTTTGCAGACCATCGTCACAAATCGCACAGCGTTTTACGGCCGTCTTACATATACAACCATGCCCGAGCAACTTCAGGCTCGGGGAATTTCCTGGAAGGTTTACTCATCGCCTGACGAGACTGTCCTCGGCGGAATTCTTTCGGACAATGTTCTCTCCTACTTCAAGAATTTTCAGGACGCTTCATCGGTGCTGCATCAGAATGCATTTGGACCTCAGTTTCCCCTGGACTTCCTGACCGATGTTGCGTCTGGGAATCTGCCCCAGGTCTCCTGGCTAGTGGGGTCGGTCCTAACCTCGGATCACCCGCCTTCGCCTGCAATATTTGGCGAGAACATACTTTCGCTCATTGTCACTGCATTAACAGCGAACAAGGAACTGTGGGCAAAGACGCTTTTGCTTGTCACCTTCGACGAAAATGGCGGATTTTTTGATCACGTTTCGGCGGTGACGGCGCCTCTCGGTACGCCGGGCGAATTTGTGACCGCGCCCGCGGTCCCGGATCCAACCGTAATCGGCAGTCCAGCGATAACCGGTCCCATAGGATTGGGTTTTCGCGTCCCCATGCTGATCATCTCGCCGTTTAGCCGAGGCGGGTTCGTGTCATCGGACCTGTTCGATCACACTTCCGTGTTGCGATTCCTCGAGACCCGGTTCGGTGCGGAAGTGCCCAATTTGAGCGCCTGGCGGCGCGCGGCGGTGGGTGATCTAACCAGCGCCCTGAATCTAGAAAAACCTGACCAATCGATTCCGAATCTACCGTCCACACTTCCTGCCCTTCAGCAGGTGATTCAAGAGTGCGTCGCGAACCTGGCTGGGACGACACCCTACACGGTGCCAAGCCCGCAGACCCTCCCGACTCAGGAATCCGGAACCCCCACTCGTCCGAGCGGTGTTTGCTAGTCCCGAGCAAGCCAGCGCCAGCTGCCCGTGAAACGCGCATGCTGAACCCGTTAGCGAGTCGGCCACAGGTCCACTCGGTGTTTCGACCGATGGATCGCTAAGGCTCTGTCGGCAAGAGGCGTCAGTGTTGGGCGGTTCTTGCAGGTCTAACAGGGATTTGCCGGCTCCTCGATGCGGTAACACTTTCATCTCAGCAACTTGCTTCTTCGCTCTTTCGGCGACCGAGTTGCTCTCACGCCACACGTCACCTGGCCATTGAAATTCCATCTACCCAAATACAGGGCAGGTGAAGACGTGGAGAAAATCTGCGCCGTTTCTGCCCGCGATTCTCTGCATCGCGATTTCATCAAGTGCGCGCTTGCGTCGGGAGGAGGAAACTAAAATGAGCACACCCACGGTCTCAAAACTCCTGCTTACGTCTTTCGTAACGATGGCCCTTGCTTGCTTCCCGAACCCTGCGTTCGGTCAACACCACGGACGAGGCTCTCGCGGAGGCGGTGGATCGCACCGGAGTGCCTCTCGCGGTGGTGGTCGTCTGCATAGCGGCGGCGGTGGATTCCACCTCGGCCGCGGACTTTTCGGTGGCAAGGGTTTTGGTCGCGGGCTGTCAGCTTCACCACGGCAAAGGAATGGTGGTTCGTCTAGGCGTTTCGGTAGATCGGGCTCCCGACCGAACAGCAATCCTGTATATGTCGGAGGGCGAGGCGGCCGCTCGAATCGGCCCCCAGACACCGGATCGGCTTTGAGAAATTGGTCCCGCCAGGCTCAATCCTCCTGGGCAAGCTTGTCGAGATCGACACTCTCATTCAACCCCAATCGCAGGCTGTCGAATTCCAGAAACTCTCGATACCGTAATTCCGCATTCGACCATTCCTCGTTTTCTAATTCACGAATCGGGTCGAGCGTTCCTATGTTCGGGAGTTCACGATTCGCCGGCGCGCATCATTTTGACTCGGGTGCGGCTTCCTTCAATCGAGAGTCCTCGTTTGGTGGAGGTGATTTTTCCTTCATCCCGGACTTATTTGGACTGGCGTTGAATCTGGGCGGTTTCGGCCTGCGCGGTTTGGCCTCATTGGGTTCTAGTTTGGCCAGTTTCAGCTCGGATGCGAACCTCGAATCGCGACAGCGGGTGCCAGGTTCGGCCTTCTATTCGACGCAAAACTTGACCTGCATGCATTAAGCGGGCTCAGATGCAACGCTAAGTTTCAACTCAGTGATCCGCCCGGCGGCCCTGGAAATTTTACGTTTCAGTGAAAACGCGCGTCCGATAAATCACTAGCGTTTTTCAGGCATCGCAGTTGAGCGGATGAAAGCATTGGCGCGGCTCGTCTCAGTGCGCGCTCGAGGGGCGTTGCGGGGACGCTTGTGCTTTGTTTGAGGATTTGAATCTGGCCTGCATCTCTTCCATGGCTTGCGGAAGCTTTTCGGGGTGGTGGTTGAGGTCTAGGAAAAAGCTTCGTATATCGAAGGGCGCGCCCGCAAATTCGCGGTATGCGGAGGGGAGCGGAGGGCCACCCATGCTGCCGGCCGCTGGGATGTGCTCTGGTAGATGAACGGCATACATGCTGCCACCGGCCAGCGGGTGATTCGGGTACTGCATCAGCCAGATGCAGTTGTGGCCATCCATAATCATGTTCGCGGAAACGACGACCCACTGTCCATCATCGGTCAGCGTGGGCCTCTGGCAATCCCAGACTTCCGACTGCGGAACGATCAGGGTGGGATCGTTAAAACCCCACTCATCCAAGGCAATCCTCCGCAGCGAGTGCTGATCGGCAAACCGCTTCACTTCAGGAAGTGACTGATTCCAGTCGAGATTGGAATCATTAACCAGGGCATAGGCGGGATGCCCGAGACCGAATGCATTGATGTACGGAAAGTAGTAAGGGTAGGCATGCACAGCCGTGAAAATGCAACTCAGAATCAGCCCTCCTGCCACCAGCCCCACTACCCGCGCTGAAGAAGGAGCGAACAGCCGCAGCCGTTCTACCGAGCGCGGCAGGGGAGCTAACAGAAGGATGAGCAGAACCAAAGGGATGCCGAAATGACGTATGCTGATATCGAGGCGACTCAACAGACAAAAACCGGTAAATACGATTAGGGATACCCAAAGGACCCGCCAATGAGTCGCAAGCTCCGCTGGAATGGTTGGAGCGTTCGCGTCATGGCGCCGCTTCTGCTGTAGAGCAAGCGCGAGCGCCAGGACGAGCAATCCGAGAAAGCCCAGAGAAGATTTCAATACGAACAGAACCGGAAAGTAGAACCATACACCGTGAGGATAGGCGTGCCCCAGGATGAATGTCGGCCGGCTCCCGGTAACCAGAACCATCAACACTCCTCGCAGGTACAGCCAGGGCGGCATCAGAAGCCGGCGTAGCGGTACCGCGGCTGAGCCATGTCCGAGACGGTAAAGCACATCGGTAGTCTGATTCAGGGAAAAGATGAAATAAAACAGGTAAACAACAAGGGCAGCCCAGAGAATCCCCTGAAGAGTGGTGCGCCAGCCGAGTCGGCGCCAGACACGCGCTTCAGGTTTTGCGATGGGCTGGCCAGGCAGAGCACGCCAGCGCGTACTCAGAGCCAACGCTACAAAAGCAAAAAATAAAATGCCGGCGGTGAACTTCGAAAGAAGTGCACCCGCCAGGCTCAGGCCAAATACTGCGGCGTTCTTTCGGCTAGGGTTCTGCCATATTTCCGCAAAGCGCCACAACGTCACCAAGGAAAACAGTGTGACCGCCATATCGGTATGGACGAGAGGGCCGAAAGTGAGAAAGGCAGGAGTGCTGACATAGACGCCTAGACAAAGCAGCCCGCCCCAGTTGCCTCCAAGCTGCCGCGCGTAAGAGTACAGAATCCAGCCTAGCACCAGCGTGAGAAGCAGCATGGGCAGGCGGGCCCACGCCAGCGTGGTTAGGGGGTTGTTCCACTTTGTCAGGAGCCATGCTCCGAAGACCCACTGCCCCGCATAGGCGGGAAAAAACTTTTCGCTGACCGTCCAGGAAATGTGAGAATAATCAGCATGCGCCCCAAGCAAGACCAAAGGTAGAGCTGCGAGGACTTTGGGCAGCGGTGGGTGTTCTTCATTCAGCCGTAAGTCCAGCTTTTGCAGATAGCTTACGCCAGCACCTATGTGAGCCACTTCGTCAATCGTGACGGACTCGCGCCATGCAGAGCCGCCGCCGAGTATGGCCATGAACATCAATAGCAGGCCAGCCATGATTGAAGACAGAGTGCCGTACGTATTTTCGATTGAACTTTTCCAGTTCGATGAGGGCAGAGTGTTGGGCACCAGGATTCTCTCTGGCGATTGTGACACAAAAGATCAAGAATGAGCCGCTCCGGAGCCTTACCGGAATCCCGTTGAAGTCGGTCGTTGCAGACATTGAGGCCGAGTCACGAGGGCGGAAGATACCGGAACGATCATAGGGCAAAGAAAACCTAAGCTGTCCTATAAGAGGGAATGTTCAAGAGACATTTCTCTCCCGTCGGCTCGGTGCCGACAGTTTTTTGTCGGCATTCAGCTCAACCGTTTGAACGTGCACTCGTGATCGACGAGTGGTCTTCCTCAGACGACGTAGTGCCGTGTTTCGTTTCGTTACGCGAAACGGTGAGATTCTTCTTCCTCCCAGTGGTTCCATTTTCTGTCGCGACGGCGCCATTCGTTGCGTACTACGACGTTCGGATAACTCTGACAACGGTGTTCGAATTAAGGGATGATTGTCCTTAGAGAATTCGTAGGCAACCGCGACTTCAAGGATATTTCCATGACCTTCAGCCTCAAAGCCATTTTTCAACGGGACGACAGATACGAAGGCGTCCGCAGGATCCATATTTACCTCTTGCGGCTGGTCTTCATCTTAATGTTTTTCGTGCTGGGCAAGGACACCTGGACGAATATACTCACTCACAAAGGACCATGGGAACCAACAGCTGCCGTGGCATGGTGTGTCTGGACGGCCTTCGCGACTTTGGCGGGCTTAGGAATCATTCGTCCTTTGAAAATGCTACCGATCCTGCTGCTGGAGATATTCTACAAAGTCCTGTGGCTTGTTATTGTGGCGTATCCGCTCTGGTCAAAAGGCACGTTGGCGGGTTCACCAGCGGAAGGCATCACCTCGGCGTTTTTGTGGGTGATATTACCCATTGTCGTTATACCGTGGGGGTATATGTTTGTGAATTACATTTACCAACCAAAGAGGGCGCTGGGGGCGCCGGCGGATCCTGCCTGATCACGCCGACCTGAGCCGGGAACATGTCAACAAACTGCCTCGAGCTATATACTCGAGCTATATAAAGGTCCAGCGGCGAACAGCTGATTTTGTTCCCGGATCACGAAACAGGATGACTCCGTAATCGAGAGCACTCTGGGTCGTAAATGTGCTCTTTTCCTATTGGCGACTCCGATCGCCGAATGGGCCCCACCGGGCACACTTGGTCCTCTATTTTACGGTTCGCTTTTTGTGTTTTTGGATGTCTCCGGAAGTCCCAGCTTCCCAGTCCGAACGAATCGCCGGTCAATTTCCCGCCGAACCTGACAGTTTCGGCTATTTTTTCGACGAACTGCGCCGGGCTCGTGCGTCAATCGGCGCGAATTCCTCTCCCGTGATGCGCATGGCCACTCCCGTCACGCGGCCCACGACGTCGACTTCGACTGGATAACGGAAGGTTCGGGTCGGTACGCCGGAATCCGGATGTGGGATGAGCTCCAGTACGCCGTTCTTGATTTCGATCCAGCCGCACGCGTACCCCGTACGGATGTCCAGGAAATAGATCGGACGCGCAAATTGGAACTGGCTGCCGCTATGCCTCCACGGCCCCTTCTGCACGCGCGCCTGCTTGGCGTCGATCTGCACGAATGTTCCGGGCGGCAGCAACGGTGACATCGTTTTGTCTTCGGTCCCGATATACCCATACAGATAGCGCCGGAGATCGACATGGCGCAGCAGCGGCACGGGAACGTCTCCCCAGATGTCGACGATGCGGGTCAAAAGGTCCGTGGTTTCGATCCCGGACTTTGCTGCTACTTCTTCCGTGGTAAGGCTTTGGTCGTGCTCGCCCTCGTCGACGGCCGGGAGCAAATGTGTTTTGGGTGGCCGGAAAAGCGGACGCTCTTTTACGATATCGCCTGGCTCGAAACCGTACAGACGGTGAATCTCCACAATCGAAAGTTGATAGATTGCGCTGAGGCTCGAGATTTTAAACGTGCCCGGAACGAATCGCCCTTTCTCGATATCCGTGAGCCAGGCCCGCGAAAGCGCGAACTCGCTGTTGCCGCGTTCCGCCACGAGTTTCAAGCTGCGCCGCCCCGCCTCGCGTAAACTAAGGCCCAGACGCACACGGATGGCCCTTAGCTTTGCGCCCGCTCGGCGGATGGTGTCAGGGTCGGTCATGGTTCTGTTATGGTACTCTCGACTGTAATAACTGTCCATACACTTATGATAAGTTTTATTTAAATAGCCTGGCACCAAACGCTCTTTCACTGGCGCTGCCGTCCGGCCCACCGGACGGTTTGAGATTTTCCGCCAGCAAGACCTTCACCTCGCCCATCGTAAGCGGCGCGTCGGCGGAGTGTGTTCCCTCCCTGGCCCTCTCGATGAGTCGCAGGAAACGCCCAGCTTCGCAAACCTCTCGTGCGTCCGCGCGTGCCTCGTCCGCTGCGGAAACATCCGAATTTGCCTCGCAACGCAACGAACGGCTCGTCGAGAGTGTCCGGGGCATTCTTGCGACCAGGAATCTCACTCTCTACGAAGTGGCCGCCCGAAGCCGATCGGACTATCCTGGCCGTCCGCGCTACCACATCCCCGCCAACCTCTATTTCCGCCTGCGTTCCGGGAATTGGACGCCAACCCTCTACCAACTTTCCGTACTCCGCAAGATGTCGGAGTATCATTTGGCGGACTGGCTCTCCGTCTTCGGGTTTCCGCCGGACGCAATTTCGCGCGTCCAAGCCACGCTTCGTCGCCCGCGCACGATCTTGCTGGATAGCACGCTCTACGACCCGGGCGCGAGCGTCACGTGGTTTCGTGAGCGGCAAGCAAAGCGCGCTATCCCAAGCGTTCTAGCGCTCAGTGAAATTCTCGAACGATCCGGTCCGCAGCTACTCTCGTCGCTCCTCCCTGCCGACTCTCCCAAGTATGTGTACGCGAAAATCGGCATGCAGGACGCCCTTGCCTTTCCTGATCTTCTGCCCGGAGGTATCGTGCGTGTCAATCCACAGCTCGCGACGCCGCTGGCGCGTGGAACAAACGATGCGAACGCAAACGCGATTTTCCTCGTCGAACACCAGGGTGGATACTGCTGCTGCCGCCTGCACTACGAAAAGACTGATCGCATCACGCTCCTGCCGACGCAGCTTCCGTTCGCCAATGTCGAGTTCCGGCTCGGTGCGGAAGCTCGAGTCATCGGTCCCGTTGACCTGGAGTTCCGCGTTCTGGTCGATCCAGAAACAACGCGCACTCCACGCTGCAGCTTGCCCGAAATCGCTCCGGATCTGGCGCGCCTCTGGACGCCCGAGCCGCTTCGCCTAGGTACGAGTGACGGCCAGTTCACCGCCCTGCTTCGCAATGCCAGGCTCCGCTCCGGGCTGTCGTTCCACGATGCTTCAGAGCTGAGCCGGTCCGTTGCGAGCGTGCTTGGCGACGAACGCTACTTCACATCCCAGGCGTCCCTCTCGGACTACGAGGCGCGAAATTCCCTCCCGCGCCACATCCACAAACTCTTCACGCTTTGCGCCATCTATGCGATCCCTTTTTTCAAACTCCTCGATTCCTTCGGACTCTCCTTACACGAAGGCGGGACCGTCCCGATTCCGGACCAATGGATGCCACAAGCGGATCTATTGGTGGAAATTCAACAAAAGTATGCTACCCGCACACGAGGATTCCTCGGCCAGCTTCTCGCGCAGTACGGAACGCCGCCCTTTTTCCTGCGCGACTCGATCGCGGCTCTCCTGGGGCTGTCCGAGCTTTCACTCCAAGACTTCTTTTGGGCAGGCGGACAGCCCGCCGCGTTGCATCCAGTCCTCACAGGCGCGCTCTTCGTTGTTGTGAACCGCAAAAGGCGAACGCCTCCGGCCTTTTTGAGAAAGTCACTCTGGGACCGGCCGCTGTATCTTCTGGCACGGCGCAACGGATCGCTTGTCCTCGCGAGCTGCACGCTCCAGGACCACCTCATCGTGGTCCACCCGCACGCGGGCAATTTTGTTCGGCCCGAACGCCTTCAGAATCATGCCGACGCCGAAGTTGTGGGACAGATCGTCGGCGTCCTGCGTACTCTTTCGTCGCCGACGTGAACTCGGTCCCGCCGGGAATCGGTACGATTTCCTCGCCTGCGAAAAATAGAGTCCGAAACCGAATGCCAGCCCCGCGCGAGAATTCGCGTTCGCAGGGGCATTCGCTCGGGCAGAGCGTCGTTCTGTGGATGCTAGTGTCCGTTCGCGAATATTTTCTGGAATTTGTTGCGTCCACGCTCAGGTTCTGACACTCTCGGCCCGTTCAAGGCCATTCAGCAGCGCGAACAAGGAGCTTCCGTCGTGAAGCTGTCGGAACACGTCCGCTCAACGCACAACGCAGATGGCGCTGTCGTCCTCGACGTTCTTCACGGAGAGATGTACCGGTTGAACTTTGTGGGTTCCCGCATGCTCGAACTCCTGAAACATGGATGTACGAACGTACAGATCGCCGATGCCATCAGCCGCGAATTCGGCGTCGCGCCGGAGACCGTCGCAGCGGATCTTGAGGAATTTTTGGAGCATCTTGAGAAACACAGCCTGCTCGACATTGCCGGGCCTGGGAGGCGCGCCGTCCTATGACGACGAACGTCGATGCGCACTTCAACTCAACTCGACGACGATCTGTTTCGCGTCCTGCTTTTCCGGCGTGATGCCAGCGAACTGCTTCTTGAGTCTACCGCTGACGGTCTAGAGCTTCCGGTCGTCCCTTTGCCGCGGTTCACGAGAGTTGCAGAGAAACTGACCACAGTAATCAGGGACAGATGGAATCTCGATACCTGCTGTTTGTTTCCTGTCTTGGAAGGCGTTTCCTCATCGGTCTCAATTCCCTTCCACGTCGTTGAACTTTCGAGCCGCGAGGCCGAAACTCCCGCGGCGATGCGGTGGCTAGTGGCTACTTCGCTATCTGCTGCGGACTTCCGGGATCACGACGACTTCGTGGCAGTCCAGGCCTCGCTTGTCAGGCTCGAAGGATTCCGCCGCGGCGAACTTCCTGGCGCTTTCGGGAAGCCCGGCTGGCTGCGAACCGTGACCGAATGGGTTGCGGCGCGGGCCGCAACCGCACGGCTTTCCCTCACCGGAAAATTCCGTCAGCTCAATGCCAGCGCGACTTTCAGTCTGCTCCGGTTCGAAACGGATGGTCCCGCGCTCTGGTTCAAAGCCGTTGGCGAGCCAAACGTCCATGAATTTTCGATCACCTTGGCCCTCGCAAGACTCTTCCCGCACTTCGTGCCGCGCGTCATCGGGCACCGCGCCGATTGGAACGCGTGGCTGAGTGTCGAAGCCGAGGGAACGCATTTGAGCGACGCATCTCCGTTGAGCAACTGGCAACAGGCCGCCGCCACGCTTGCCAATTTCCAAATCGCATCGTGTGGCCACGGACTTCACCTAATCGATGCAGGATGCAAAGACATACGAATCTGTTCCCTCGTTCCGCATATCGAACCCTTTTTCGAACACATGGCGGAATTAATGAAACTGCAGACGAAACTCACACCAGTTCCCCTTGCGCGCGCGGAAATCTGCTCGCTCTCTGAGGCGGTCCGCTCGGGCCTCGGCGAATTGAGGGCCATCGACATTCCGAACACATTGGGCCATCTCGACTTCAATCCGGGCAACATCCTCGTGTCGCCCGAACAATGCGTTTTTCTCGACTGGGCCGAAGGCTCGGTTGGCCATCCCTTTTTCACCTTGCAATACTTGCTCGAACATTGGCGGCGGCTCCACGGCGTAGAGCCGGACTCCGAGAAAATCGTGGCTTCTTCATATGCGCTTCCGTGGCGGGCCTTTGCCCCGGCGGATGAAATCGCGAAATGCCTTGCACTCGCGCCGCTCCTTGCCGCCTTCGCCTGCGCCGCTCATCTCAACTGGACAAATCCTAACGTTTGCCGGCGTCCGGATACTGCCGCTTACCTGCGCGGCCTCGTTCGCAGGATGAAGCGCGAATCGGATGCGCTGCGGGAACGGAGAGTTACATGTGTAGCGTAGCCCCGCCTCCCTTGTCTCGCGTTGAGCCCGTCGTCGACGTTCTGCACGGCGTCGCCGTCACCGACCCCTACCGGTGGCTCGAGGATCAGAACTCCCCTCAAACGCGCGCCTGGATCGAAGAACAGACGCGTTATGCGCGAGCGTACCTCGACAACATTCCCGGGCGGGATGGCATTCGCGAGCGAGTTCGCGAATTGCTCGACGTTGAAACTTACGATTCATTCTTGAAAAGCGGCAATCGTTATTTCTTCCGCAAGCGACTCCCTGGTCAGGAACAGCCGTCGATCTACTTTCGAGAAGGGGCGGACGGAGAGGACCAACTCCTTGTCGATCCCGCCGAACGCGGTACCGGCGACTACACGGCCGTCAAACCACTCCGTGTTTCGCAAGATGGATCGCTTCTTCTTTATGAAGTGAAACAGGGCGGCGAGCGCACGGGGACGTTCGAGATTCTGGACATCGCTACCCGCAGAGCGTTGCCGGACTCGCTATCCCGCGGCTACTTGCGCGGATTTGCGTTTGCACCGGACTCCAAAAGTTTTTACTACGCCCATGAACCTGCACAGTCGGAGACGCCCTATTACCGTGCCGCATTCCATCACGTCTTGGGGACCAACAGCGCCGCGGATAAGGAAATCTTCTGTGCTGGCGAGGACCAGAGGCTTCGACTCGTTCTCACTTCGGGCGCGCAGGCAGTCGGTTTCCTGGTTTATCGTTTCCTTGACAAGACCTACACCGACTTCTACCTCTGGGGTATGGGAAGCAGCTCGCCGCCCATTCCCATTCTTCGCGACGCCGATTACAGCTTTACACCACGTCTTCTTCCGGGCCGAATTTTGGCGATTGTAGATCAAAATGCTCCGAATCAAAGGATCGTCGAGGTTCAACCCAGGAAAAACCAGAACCCTACTTATTTCGATCTCGTTCCCGAAGCCGATGCTCCCATTCGCAACTGGACTTTAACTGCAAATCACCACCTCATCTCCTACGTGCGCGGTACACGAACCCAGATTGCAATCCTTGATCGGTTCGGCAAATACCTCGGAGAAATTCCCTGCAATGACCGCGACACGGTTCGCATCGCAGCCGCAAGTCCCGATAACGACGAAATACTTCTCGAACACGAATTTTTCACTCGCCCCGTGGCTATCCTTCGCTGTTTTCTACCATCCTGCGAAATGTCCCCCTGGGCGCAACGCGCCGTGCCCTTCGACCCCACGGACTTCGGTCAGCTCGAAGTCAGCTTTCCGTCAAAAGACGGCACTTCGATTCCGATGTTCCTTGTTGGCAGGCGTGACCTTCTCGCAGAGGGAACTCATTCGGTCGTCATGACCGCCTATGGAGGATACGGGGTTCCGATGACTCCGCAATTCAGCGTTTTCGTCGCCTTTTTCTTGGAACGTGGTTGTCTCTTCGCGTTGCCGAACATCCGTGGCGGATCGGAACGTGGGGCTTCCTGGCATAACGCCGCGAGACGCCGTAACCGACAGGTCGCTTTCGATGACTTTCTCTCGGCAGCCGAGTGGCTCATTGAGACTGGCCGGACAACACCTTCGAAACTGGCCATCTTTGGCGGTTCCAACTCTGGACTATTGGTGGGTGCCGCGATAACACAACGACCGAAACTTTTCTGTGCCGTTCTCTGTATGGTGCCGATGCTCGATATGCTGCGTTACCACCTCTTTGACAATGCGCACGTTTGGAAAGATGAATTTGGAATCGCGGATGATCCTGAAGATTTCGCGGCGCTTGCGAAATACTCGCCGTACCACGCAATCCGAGAGGACATCGCCTATCCCGCCACGATGATCGTTTCCGGCGACGCGGATCGCAATTGCAGTTCCTTACACGCTCGAAAAATGACAGCACGCCTGCAAGCCACAAATTCGTCCGAGCATCCCATTTTCTTGGACTACACACCACAACGTGGGCATTCACCAGTTCTTCCGTTAAGCAGACGAGTGGGCGCGTTGACGGATCGCCTAGCTTTTTTGTCTGACCAGTTGGGATTGATCGCCAGAACCGAGGCTTAGCCGATGTTGTTCTTATTCGTTAAAGCCTACTTGTATTTATTGCTCTTCGACCTCTACCTGATCCGGGGCGATTTCGCGGCTCTCTGCGGAAGAGTCCATCAACTTTCAGTTCGCGCCCGGACCGAACCTCACGAGAGTGTTGAGCGTATCTGCCACGCGGTCGACCTGGCCTCCATCGGGTACTGGAAACAAGTTCTCTGCCTCCAAAGGTCAGCGGCTACGGCTTCCCTGCTTAGAAAACATGGCACGGCTGCCGAGCTCGTCATCGGCGCGCGACAAAAACCCTTTAAAGCGCATGCCTGGGTGGAGGTCGCAGGGTGCGTGGTGAACGACAAGCACTACGTACACGAAATCTACGGAGAACTGACTCGTTGCTGAGTTGCTGGGGGAACGTCATGAGCGTTCAATTTGGACAATGGAATTTCCATGGCGAGCCAGTCCTGCCCGACGACCTCGATAGAGTTGATGACTCCGCGCTCGCCCGCTATGGACCCGATGCGAAACGGATCTACTCCGCGCACGGCATACACATCCTGTACCGGGCCTTTTACACTACCACGGAAGCTCGCCACGAGATTCAGCCCCACGTCGCGAATTCAGGCGCGGTCGTAACCTGGGATGGCCGTCTCGATAACCGCAACGAACTCATCGGCAGGCTACAAGGCCCGCTCTCCATAGAAAGCTCAGACGTCGAAATTGTCGCAGCTGCCTATGAACGATGGGGACTCGACTGTCTTCCGCAATTAGTCGGCGATTGGGCACTTAGCGTCTGGAATTCCAAGGAGCGCAGACTTCTTCTCGCCAAGGACTTTGTTGGCACCAGGCACCTTTTCTACAGCATTAGCGCCAGCGGGGTCAGTTGGGCCACCCTACTGGATCCACTCCTCACGCTTTCACGCGATTCGTTCGAGATCGAAGAGGAATACATCGCCGGTTGGTTGGGTTTCTTGCCGAGGCCTGACCTCACCCCGTATCGGAGCATTCGATCCGTTCCGCCTTCGACCTCCATTCTTATAACTCCTCGCAAGATCTCGATGCGCGAATACTGGCGGTTCGATCCGTCTCATCGAATCCACTACCGAACCGACAAAGAATATGAAGACCATTTCCGTGCGGCGTTCGCAGAATCTGTAAAGCGCCGCCTGCGATCGGAGGGTCCTGTCTTAGCGGAATTGAGCGGGGGAACGGACTCTTCGTCGATCGTCTGCATGGCGGACCGCATCCTCTCCCACAAGTCTGCCAACTCCACACGGCTCGATACCATTTCCTACTACGACGACAGCGAACCGGACTGGGACGAACTACCCTATCTCACCAAGGTCGAAGAAGCGCGTGGACGCATCGGGTTCCACATCAATGCCGGAGTCAGCGATACGTTTCTCGACATTAAAGATGTGCAGCGGCTTCGAGTTGCGCCTGCATTCTGTGGAGTTTCCCCAACACACGCGTCCTTTGCGGCGTACCAGCGAGCGCACGGGCATCGCATCGTGCTCTCGGGCATCGGCGGCGATGAAGTTCTAGGGGGTGTACCTGCTCCTGGTCCCGAACTCGCAGATCTTCTGGCTCGCGCCGAAATCGGGAAATTCTCTCAACGCTTGGTGCGCTGGGCGCTCGTCAAGCGGCGCCCAGTTCTCCACCTCGCGGCAGAGACGGTCCGACAATTTCTGCCTGCGTGGTTTAACGACGTTGCTGACTATCGCCGGCCGCCTTCCTGGCTGACCCCCAAGTTTGCGCGCCGCTATCGATCCGCCCTTGAGGGATACAACACCCGACTTCGCCTCTTAGGTCCTCTGCCAAGCTTTCAAGAGAACTTGAGTACTTTCGAAGTCCTTCGTAGGCAACTCGCCGTTCGATTTCCGGCGGTCGACTCTCTCTGCGAAGTTCGCTATCCCTACCTAGACCGGAATCTCGTCGAATTTCTCTACTCCGTACCGCGTGAGCAAATTCTTCGCCCGAACCAACGACGGTCTCTGATGCGCCGCGCTCTCGCTGGAATTGTTCCCGAAGAAGTCCTAAACCGCAGGAGAAAAGGTTTCGTTGTGAAGGGTGCTATCCGCCTCCTCAACTCCGCATCGCACGACCTGCTACAGAACATGGTGAGCAGCGATCTCGGAATCGTCGATGCAAATGTTCTCGCAATCGCGATTGCTCATGCCCGCGAGGGTAGAGAGGTCAGCCTCGTCGCTCTGCTCCGCACCATTGAGCTCGAGCGCTGGCTGCGCAGCTGGACCTGCGCGACACCCTCCAAGGGCCTGCGTGCCAACGTTCGAGAATCTCGACCAGTCCCTGAGCCGAGAATCCTTCACTCCGACCGGGCGACTTTATGAAATCCGCCGTCGTCACTTTCCGGTTATGGGCCACTCTGATGCTATTCGTTGGAACTTCGAGCCCCGCAAATTTGCAGGGAACTCGTGACCCAGCGACGCAAGAGGTCGGCGATTTCACCTATCACGACGGCCCTCCGTCGGGAGCTCTGCCAAAGACCTTGCAGCCTCCGTCGTTCGCGACCAATCCGGCAGCCCACGTTTCCTACCGTCTAGCAGCCCGTATCCGCAAGGTCCTGTATCAGGAGCCCTGTTTCTGCAACTGCAATCGCTTCGCGAGCCACAAAAGCCTGCTCGATTGTTACAGGGAAGATCATGGTATGAGCTGCTATACATGCCAAGCCGAGGCGATTTTCTGCTACGAGAAAAGGCACCAAGGGATGAAGCCGGATCAAATCCGTCAAGAGCTGTATCGCGACGAATGGAAGAAGCTCGATCTACAGGATTACGTTCGCAGGTTTGGAGAGCAACGCCGACGAACAAAATGATCGGGTCCCTTCACAGTCACCGGGCGCCCAAAGAGATTCAATCCCAAACGGATTGAATATCACCTGAAAGAAAAGGAGGAACACAACATGAAGTACGAAAAGCCGACAATCGTCGCGATGGACAATGCAGTCCGAGCGATCCAGAAGGTGGATAAGCCCAACACCCACATCGACAATTGCGAAAGCTCGACCGCCAACGCGTACGAAGCCGACGAGTAGGCACGTGCGGGGCGCCTGGGCCTGCCCGGGCGCCTCACTTTAGTTCACGGCCATCTTTCTCGTTGCCGCCCTTTCGTCAAGCGCAACGTCCGTATTTGACGGGCTTGTTCGCGCGAAGACCCTCATTCTGAGATTCAACAGTCGGCTTGGCGGAGAAGAACAGTTCGACACATCCACCCGAAACTGCAGCCGAATCGCATTGAACATTGCCGTTTGCCCTGGGATTCGATCGCCCGTGACGCTCCCCGAAACGTCCCATGCGGCTCCCGACCCGGTTACGGCATTGTCTGAATTCAGCACGGTCACTTTGCACGGAGAGGAATCAACCTGTTGTGCAACCACGCGGATGGGTACCCATAGGGGAGTGTCTCCGCTATTCAGGATCCGCAAATCGACTCCGAGGATTCCTGTGGCCGGATCAAAGGATTGCGAACCGCCAAAGATCATTTTCACGCGCGCACTGACGTCTTGCGAGCCGCGTTCTTCGGCCGTCTGCCCGCGAAACCCTTCTTCTATCAAACTCGGATCGATACGCACTCCGTAGAGTTCCTGGCCTTTTTCGCCGACGCCCAGTCCCACCGCGTAGAACCCGTCCACGGACGCGACCAGGCCTTCGGATCGCCAGATACGGCCGACCAACGAGCGAACTGTGATATCAATGCCAGGCGGATTGCCGCCTCGCGGGAATTTTCCAGAATCCTCATCACCCAATACCGTCCACAAGGAATCTTCACTCGGACGACGCTTGCTTGGTGCATCCCATAACGTCAACGGTCGTTCCGTCCATCGACCATCCTTACTGGTTCCGAACCACCATTTCCCCGTGGCCGTAAGCCATAGCAGGCCAATTTCACCGGCTCCGCCAAACGCAATGGACGGTCGAACAAATCCTTCTTTAAGGAGCTCGCGCTTCACCAAAAGCTTCGTCGTCCAGTTGCTGCCACCATCTGTCGACGTGGCCAGCACGACCCCACAGTCGCCTCTTACGGCTCCTAGATACACCGCGGCGAGCGTATCGCTCTTTCGGTCGTAGGCCAGGTCAATATCTCCAAATCCGCCGGAGCATCCCTCTTTTTCGCGGAACTCGGCCAGCTGGGTCACGGTCAGTTTCCGAAAAGGTCGATCGACCACGCGTGCGAAACCCAAACCAACCGATCGCCCCGCTGCCTCTCCCTTGCGTCCGTAATAGAGAGCACCGACGGTGCCGTCATTCAGAGAAACTGCATGGAATGGGTATACTCCTCGATAGTTCTTCAACCTCATTTCTTGGTTGAAATACGGGCCGCTCACCTGCTTTCCGCCTGGCTCAAACACGAGAACGCCAATCGTGCTGCCCGAAGTTCCCTCTCCTGACACTCCCGAATGCTGATAAAAGGTAATCAACTCGCCGTCAGCGGCGCTCACCGCGGACGTCGACCAGTCTGCCCAACCCATTTGCAAGGGCTGGGTCCAAGTCTCGCCTCCGTTGTCCGAGACAAACAAGCGGCTCGTGCCGAGCCGGTGATTCGGTTCTCCGGTGTACACCGCCGATGCCTCGGAAAGAAAATAAGCTCTGTGATGGGGCCCGAACGCACAAGATTGCTCCGAAACCCAGGGGCTGTGCTTGTCTTGAAAGACCTCGTGCCATTCCTTGCCGCCATCCGCGGATCTGTACACAAATCCGGATAGCGTGTTCTGTCCGAAATCCCATTTCGATCCGCAAACGAGGAGAGTCCTCGAATCCTCGGGGTCTGTGGCAAGCTCGTACCAAGGGTGCCATCCTTCAGCCACCTTGGTTATTGCAAGATTTTCACCCCAGGTCACCTGCGACAGCGACATCAGGAGACTTGTGATCAATAAGACGCAAGCAATGCGATTTGGATACATTTTTGTAACACTGTTTTTAGGAGGTCCGACGTTCCTTAGTACGTCAGCTTCAGGGCGAATTGCAGGGAACGTGGCCCTCCCATTTGGTAGAGAGGGCTCAACACGCCGAGACTTTGCGCTAGGCTGGCTGTCGCTTGTCCGAAGAGGTTGTTGCCGAACGACGTCGCTATGGTCCCGAAATTCGGATGGTTGAAGACGTTGAATGCCTCCGCCCGAAATTGCAGCTTCAATCGTTCTCCGATCGGAAAATCCCTGCGCACCGCGGCGTCCATTTGCCACGCGCCAAATCCTCGCACAAAATTTCGCGGCGCATTCCCCGCACCAGTTGTCGGCCCACAAGAGAAAGGGGTGCAACCAGCCGGAAGGCTGAAAGCGTTGGAATTGATCGCTCGACCACCGGGATAGCTCGGACTGAATAGATACAACGGTTGTCCCGATACCAGGTCGAGTCCGGCATTTTCGAATTGTCCGGTCGCCGGATTGATTAGACTGGGACCGTTAAGCGTGATTGGGAATCCCGTGCGCGCCGAGAAACGTCCATCCATGCCCCAACCGTTCGCAATAAGCCGCACAAATCGGTTACCCGACACCACTGGCAAGTCTGCTGAAATCGCGCCAGAGGCGTTATGGCGAACATCAAAATCGCAATTCCCGCGCTTGTAGGGGTAACTTGTGCTCTGCGATCCATAATCGAGACAATGCGACAACGTGTACGACGCGAGCGCGCTGATTCCCCGACTCAGCCTTCGCTGGAACTGTAGCTGCAGCGCATCGTAATCGGACGTTAGCCCCGTTTGAAAATATGTAACGCTCGTGAGGACCGGGTTGTTGCTCAACTGCAACAAATTCTGTTCGAGCAGACGACGACCTGCGGAGCCTACATATGTCGCAGTCACGGCTTGGTCCTTTCCTAGCGCCTGTTGCACTGCCGCGTTCCACTGAAGCGTGTACGGGAGTTGCATGTGCGAAGGAAATGCATACGCGGCCCCGTACGGAGGCGTCGGGGGGTAGGTGACCGTCGGCATAATTTCAGTGAGAGGAGCGGGAAAGCTCACTGGCACGCCGGCGTTCGATCCGAAAAATCTTTGTGCCTTAAACCCGGGGCCAAGATATCCATATGAACCTGCCTGTTGCCCTGTGTCATAGAACACTCCAAAACCACCGCGTATCACGGTCTCCCGGCCGGACGAGCCTCGAAGTGTGTACGCCGCTCCAAGACGAGGTGCGAGGTTGTACCAGGCCGTCTTCCATAACGGCGTTCCGCGAAGCGCTAGCGTCAGCGAACTTGGGTCTGCGCCCTCTATCGTGAAAGGCAGGTTTCCGTTCGCAGCACCAGGTGCCGGGTTTACATCCCAACGCAGACCGAACGAAACCGTGAGCCTCGGCATTGCGTGCCACTCGTCTTGCACAAAGGCGGAGAAGTTATCGTAGATTGGATACGCTCCTGAGTAGGCGAACGCGTTTCCGGAATTAACGTTGTTCGCCTCCACCGAATCCGGGCTTCGAAATTGATAAAGAATGCTTGGACTGCCCTCCCTCACCCTGGGAGCCAGCCGTCTGTAGTCGATGCCAAATTTCAACAAATGCTTGCCCAAAGAAACGCTCAGTGCATCCACGATATTCCATTGCCGTTGCAGGTCAGTGTCTTTGCTCGCGCTCAGCAGTGCAAAATAACCTGGGAAACTGAGAAGTACCCCGACAGCAGAAACCGGATTGCTGTTGGTATTGATTCCTTGCAAGGCTTGCAAGTCGACTTTTTGCCCTCCTCCAAACCCGTCCACCGACTGTGCATTGATGCCCTCGTTCGAGCTGTAGTTGATTCGGAATTCATTGTTCACGCTCTTCGACAAACTCCCGTCCAGCGCTGCGGTATAGGTGTGAACCGTGTAATCCAGTGTGGAAACAACCGCCGGGTCAAAGAAATTGCCGCCCTGTCGGGCCTGCGAGTTCGAAGGAGTCGTACTGAAGCGAAAAAAGGCCTTCCATTTGTTGCCGATCTGATGATCGAGGCGAACGCTGGTTGCGTCGATTTGACTCGGATTCGACCACGAGCCGATAAATTCAGCGAGACCGTTGCCGAGGTCCGGTCCGTTCGACGTCGGAAAGGCATTCAGTACCGGCTGCAGGCCGCTCGGAGCTGTCTGTCGCAGCGCGTTGTCCGGGACGTAACTCACCGAAGCTTCCTGCGGTTGGAGTAGCCGCAGTCCTTCATAGGAAACAAAGAAGAACGTGCGGTTGCGACCGTTGTACAAACCGGGGATCACGATTGGCCCACCAAGTGTTCCGCCGAAGTCATTTTGCCGCAGAGCCGCTTGCGGCAGACCGAATGCGTCATTGAACCAGTCGTTCGCGTCGAAAACATTGTTTCGAAAGTACTCAAAGAGCGTCCCATGCCAATCGTTTGTGCCAGAGCGAGTCACGAACGCAAACTGCCCTCCCGGGTTTCGTCCATACTCAGCGGAGTACGATGAGGTTTGCACGCGGAATTCCTGGAGCGAGTCCACGGACACAAGGCCTTGTGTGGTGCCGAGCACGGTGGCTGAAGGCAAAGATCCACTTGAGGACGGCGCGGAAACGGCCCCCGGCGTGGTCCCCACATTCGCGCTGACGCCATCCACTGTGTAGTAGTTGCTCTCGGTTCTCTGACCATTCACGCTGAATTCGCCGTTGTATCCAAGCGACCCTTGCGTCTGCGGGCTGGCGGTTACCACACCTGGGCTGAGCAAAATCAGCTGCTGAAAACTCCGTCCGTTCAACGGCATGTTGCGCAAGTAGGTGCTGTCAACGACGGTGCTCACGGCGGCGTCCGTCGTGTCAATCATAGGAGCGCCGCCTTCCACTGTTACTACGACCGACGAAGCCCCGATGGGAAGAGTGAAATTGACCGCCAGCGCGTCCTGCACGTTCAGGATGATGTCGGGCTTGATGATGGCCTTGAAGCCGACCTTTGACACCTGAATGCGATATTGTCCCGGCGGGAGATTGGTAACCGCGAAGAAACCTTCAGCGTTGGTCTTCGCCTCATATTGAACTCGCGTGAAGTCGTTCACCACCAGGATTTCGGCCTCGGCGATGGATTTCTTGTCCGGGTCGAGGACCACACCGCTGATGGAAGCGTTCGGGGATTGCCCCAGGATGGAACTTTCACCAAACATCGCCACAATGACGAATAGCAAGACCAGGTTGACGCGCACGCAGGTTCTCCTATCACTCGAAGACATGTGCTGACTTGCCTGGTTAAACCAGTCAACGTCGCGGGTGTACCAACACACTTCGAATGATCAACCACAGACGAAAGGAACTGCGACGCGCAAATCTACTACGCGTCCTCGAGCATCTGGCGATTGTCATATTGCTGTCCGGTGTACCGGACACCCTTTAACGCGTGGCTCTAACTAGCCCCTCGTCACTCGCAGCTGGTCACTTTTTTTTTTCTTAGGGATGATTGGGATTCATCTTGAGGTAGGCGAACAAGAACGGTTTGCGGCTGGGCTTTTGACTTCCGCCGTGCGGTT
>WNFO01000130.1_pt1 | contig 52597 bp, 42 predicted proteins | sample 5400251 | NCBI WGS metagenome assembly WNFO01 (sample SAMN13153354, study PRJNA577476) | soil metagenome | isolation source: 100 cm saprolite under Madrone tree | place: USA:California | collected 2016-06-14 | reverse complement strand
GGCGAGAGCTTCCTTCCTGCTCGGCCTATCGGAAGCTGAGCTCAGCCGTATCTCGAAGGAATCGGGATTGGGCCATGTGGAACGCGCCGGCAACCAGGAAGAGACCTACTTCACCTACGAGGAATTGCAGCGGATTTGCATGCTCGCGGCGCATCAGATGCAGACAGTCCACTAAATCATTGTCAGGAACTTTGGCATGCAAGGAATGATGCTTCGTGACGCGCGTACGCGTAAAGGTCAGTTCGAATGGCGGAACACGATCGCACCGTTGCTCGGTGATTGGGTCGTCCTGCTCGCAATGAAGCACCGGTGCGCTCCGCTGCCCGTTTCTTCTGCTCTTTGGAAGGGACTGCTGCGAGAAGGTTTTCCAAACGACCTGGACGAACTTGCAATTCTTGCGCGTCGCTACTTGTTCCTGGGTGACGCACGGATGCTGCTGGCAGAACTGAGAATTCGGACCGCCGCAACTGCATCCGTGCGAGAGACATTGTCAAAAGAGGACAATATCGCAGCGGAGGATCGGCAGCAGATCGCAGATCAAGGAAGCGCGCATATGCCAATGAGCTCAAACAGGTTCACTAGCTGCTCGCGGAAACGACCGGCGGCTTCCAATCCGTGAACGATCCGTCTGACGTCGCGATCCTGGGCATGGCAGGTGATGTTCGACACCGCCCAGCCCGGTGACAACTGAGTGAAACCAGCTCGGAAGGTCATTCTAAAGATGCCCACGAGGTCAGGACGACTTGAAAAACGGATTCGGCTCGCTGTCCCCGTAGAGATATTCAGCCCTCAGAACCCGGCCGAGGCTGAGCGGACGACTACGGAAAACGTCTGCTCGCTGGGAATACGAATTCTGACCCAACAGGCTAGAGATTCGAATGAACGACTGATGATCAGCTCGCTCGTGGGCGATGTGCGAACGCTTGCTCGGGTTGTTTACTGCCAACGGCTAGCCGATGGACGCTTTGGAGTCGGATTACAGTTCCAAGGACGTACCGTCAACTGGTCAAAAAGCTCGTGGGGTGGCGCCGCCGCTTAAATGGGCGGCACGGGAATTCTTCGCGCCTTGCACCAAGCGGAACATCTGTGGCGTTCACGTCGACCAACGTCTCAATGACGGTGCCGCCAGAATTCAAGCTCACGTTGGGTTATCGTGCAACAAGCCACAATCGCTGCAATTGATTGACGCTATTCCGGATCCTGAACTTCCACGACTGTGCCCGACTGTCAGGTATCACTTACCCTCCGAGCGAGCGACACAGATAAGCTTGCAATCGCAATCCCTGATAGACCTGGATGGCAATACCCTCGGGTAATAGTGGTACCCCTTGGATGGTGTCCACTACGGTGTTCGGCCAACGGTGTTCGTGGCGGTATCGATCACTGAGACGTTGTTGGAGTTTAGGTTCGTCACATAGGCGAAGGCTCCGTTCGGCGTGATAGCAAGGCCCCACGGACCCGTTCCGAACGCAAGCGGAAACCGTGGTTGTGACAGTGTTGGTGACTGTGCTGATCACCGATACGCTGCTGGAGTTGAAATTCGCCACATAGGCAGAGCCTCCAGTATTGGTGGCCGTGTCGGATTTTAGCTCCGAAAGCTGCTTCGCATCGAAGGCCACGCCTCCACAACCCCGTTGCAAAGGCAACTACCCACTGGCCAAGTCGAGTCTATGTCCGATTTGTGGCTATGGGGATTAAGAGCAGCTACCCACTGGGCAGCCGAGTCCATGCCCGATTTCTGACCCTGAGACCAGTTGAATTCCCCACCTTCAGTGCCCAAACTCTTCCCAGTACGATACGTCTAGTACGTATAGTACTTGCGATGCTGCCCTGGGCCGAGTTCCTCTCTCTTCTTCTCTTCGAACAAGCCAGGTGCCGGCGCAGGAAAGCTAGGGCGGGGAAAAATGGCGATTGCATCGGCAAGATCGTTGAGACGGTGGGGAGGACATCTCACCAAACCTGCATCTCATTGTTGTTCCTTTTTGGGCGAGATGTTTCTTTTGTTGGCATCGCTCGCATCACTCGGAACGATCACTGGCTGCGCAGGCTTGATTAGCGGCAACACCACCAGCAGTCCTCCACCGCCGTCGACGCTGATCATCACGAACGTACAAGCCCCTTCCGACACGACCTCTACTTCCCAAATTGTTTGGACAACGAACGTGGCTGCCAATTCGGCGGTCGATTATGGAACGACGACGTCCTATGGATCTAGCACGTCGGTTGACTCGACAATGGTCACGAACCACCAGCTAACCGTTTCTAGCCTAGCCGCGGGCACTACTTACTATTACCAGGTCAATTCGACCGACTCGAAAGGCAACCACGGACAGAGCGGCGGCCACTCATTCAAGACAGCCGGTTTCAGCCTCTCGGGCACAATAAGTCCCGCGACAGGGGGGAACGGAGCGACTTTGACGCTGAGCGGGGCGGCGAGCACCACGACGACGGCCGACAGCTTGGGGAATTACATATTTTCTGGATTGCCGAACGGAACCTACACAGCTGCTCCGAGCCACGCAGGTTTTACGTTTATTCCGAGCAGCCAGAGTATGGCGGTTAGCGGGGCCAACGTCACAGGAGTGAACTTCACGGATAGCGCGGCGGCGGTGGCGCCCACCATCGCCACGCAGCCAATGAACCAGACGGTAACGGCAGGCCAGTCAGCCTCCTTTACTGTGCTGGCTACGGGCACCGCCCCGCTCAGCTATCAGTGGAACAGGAACGGCTCGGCTATTTCGGGGGCCACTTCGTCTAGCTACACCACCCCGGTGACAACGAGTTCCGACAACGGAGCGCAGTTCACCGTGCTGGTCAGCAACACCGCCGGAAGTGTGACCAGCAGCGCGGCAACCCTCACGGTGAATGCCGCCGCAGTGGCTCCTTCGATCACGACCCAACCCGCCAGCCAGACGGTAACGGCGGGCCAGTCAGCCTCCTTCAGCGTGGCTGCCACCGGCACCGCCCCGCGGCCAGTCAGCCTCCTTCAGCGTGGCTGCCACCGGCACCGCCCCGCTCAGCTATCAGTGGAACAGGAACGGCACGGCTATTTCCGGGGCCACTTCGTCCAGCTTCACCACCTCGGCCACGACCAGCTCCGACAACGGAGCGCAGTTCACCGTGCTGGTCAGCAACACCGCCGGGAGTGTGACCAGCGGCGCGGCAACCCTCACGGTGAATGCCGTCGCAGTGGCTCCTTCGATTACGACTCAACCCGCCAGCCAGACGGTAACGGCGGGCCAGTCAGCCTCCTTCAGCGTGGCTGCCACCGGCACCGCCCCGCTCAGCTATCAGTGGAACAGGAACGGCACGGCTATTTCCGGGGCCACTTCGTTCAGCTACACCACCCCGGTGACAACGAGTTCCGACAACGGAGCGCAGTTCACCGTGCTGGTCAGCAACGCCGCCGGAAGTGTGACCAGCAGCGCGGCAACCCTCACGGTGAATTGGGCCCAGATTTCAGTTGTACCGACGAGCGCTAGCTTTGGGAATGTCGTGACGGGAACCACCAATACACAGACCATCCGACTGACGAACCCCGGCACCGCCAATTTGACGGTTTCTCAGGCCACCGTCTCAGGAATCGGGTTCTCTACTAGCGGGCTGACTCTCCCCTTGACTCTGGGCCCGGGACAAAGCACAAACTTCAACGTGGCATTTGCTCCGGCGAGCGTCGGCAGCGTGTCCGGCAGCGTGTCACTGGTCAGCAACGCTCCCAATTCTCCGCTGGCGATCTCCTTAAACGGGACTGGTGTTGCCGCAACTTTTCTACTCGGTGCGAATCCGACGAGCCTTGGCTTTGGGACTGTGAACGTGGGTGGCAACAGTTCGCTGAGCGCGACGCTAACGAATAATGGAAACTCGAATGTCACGATTTCGAGTGTGACCGTGTCCGGTACGGGATTTAACGCGAGCGGCGTCAGTGCTGGTTCAACCCTGACGCCCAATCAATCGGTCACCGTGAATGTGGCGTTTGCGCCGACGGCCGCAGGCAGCCTGATCGGTAGCGTCACCGTGGTGAGCAACGCCACCAACTCTCCAGCCATCATCGCGCTTTCCGGCGTCGGCGCGGCCACGACGATAATAAACGTGACCGCCTACGGCGCGACCGGCAACGGCTCCACCAATGACACCACGGCCATCAACAACGCCATTGGGGCTCTCACCAGCGGTGCCACCCTCCTATTCCCCTGCGGCACCTACCTAGTGACCTCTCAGCTCACGATCAGGCTCTCCAATGTAACTATCGACGGCTCCAGCTGCGCCACCATCCATAACACCAATTCCGGCACCATCATGGTCATCGGCGGCTCCGGCACCGGCAATCCCAACTACGGCTCGAGCGTGGCCTTGAGCGCCACGGCCAACGAGCTGTCCACCAGCTTCACCACCGTTTCAGGCTTGGGGGTCAACCCCGGCGATTACGTCCTGCTCCAGCAGGGCGGAATGGATAGCTCCACGGGAAGCGGGAACACGGGCTGCGATCCCTCCGGCTGCCGCGGCGAATTATTGAAAGTCGCCTCCGTTTCCGGAAACACCATCACCGTCACCACCGCGCTGCACGATACCTTTAACCCCTCGGTTAACAACGCCACCGCGCAAAAGATGCTAGGGCCGCTCACCGGCTTGACCGTGAGAAATATCACCTTTGACGGAAATGGTTCCAACGTCTATGGATTGGGGATTGCCGGAGTCACGGATTCGACGGTCAGCGGCGTCACCGTGACGAACGTCCAGGGCGCGGCGCTTTTAAATCGCGGCGATTTCAACATCTCCTGGAGCAACATTAATGTCACTCACGCCGGCAGCGCTCAGTGCGGTTCTGCCGTATGGTTTGAAAATCAGGGCAACCTACAGGTCAATGGCCTGTCGATCTCCAATGAAAATCCGGGCGCCTCCGGCACCGGATGCCTCTATAACGGCGCCTTCGGCTTTGAGTTCATCGCCTCGGCCAACAGCACGATCACCAATCTAACCGTTGACGCGGCTGGAGCCTATGGCCGTCCCATGAAAACCACCGCCGCCCGCTATAACGTTTTCAACTCGACCACTGTCAAGAACGGTGTGCAAAACTACAACGGCATCAGTCTGGAGTACTACTCCTCGCACAACACCTACAACAACTGCACCGTCACCAACAACGGCGCGGGCACAGGCACCGGGAACGGCAATGCGGGGATCAATTCCTTCGGCAACTTCAACCAGTACAACACCTTCAACAACTGCACCGTCACCGGCAACGGCAACGTGCAGGTCTCAGTTGGCATTTGGGACGCCCTGCATTTGGGCCAGGACAACAACCTCACTATCAACGGGGGCACCTTTGCCGGCAGCAACAGCGTGGAGCCGGTGATCGAACTTCACGGCGCCAATGCCGCGGTAGTTTCGGCCACCATCAACGGCCAGGGGGCGCAAGGCTTGGCCCTAGATTCCACTGGAGCTTGCGTGAACAACAACACCTTCGGGGCTGGAACTGGACTGAGCACGGCCATTTCTTCCAGCAGCGCTACCAACGTCGGCTCCGGCAATATCCTGAACGGCTTGAGCAGCAATCTAACGGCAGGCACGTGCGGAGCGTCCGGTGTCGCCGTCAGCATTTCGCCGACGACAGCGAACGTGACCTCCGGCGGTACTCAGCAGTTCGGCGCGACCGTTACCGGCTCGACCAACACGGCCGTCACGTGGACGGCGTCGGCAGGCTCGATCTCAAGCTCAGGACTCTTCACTGCTCCGACCGCGAGCACCAATGCGACGGTCACCGTCACGGCCACTAGCGTCGCCGATTCGACCAAATCTGCTTCCGCTTCGGTCACAGTCTTGGGCCATAGTTTCGGATACGCTGTCGAAGGCGCTAATGTTGGAACAACCGAATCGAACTCAGTTGCGGCTACTCGATATCAGATGGCAGGCCAGAACGGCACCGTGGTTTCAATCTCCGTTTTCATTGCTTCACCAGTTTCTGCGTCACCCAACAACCAATTCCAGGTTGCGATCTACTCCGATAACAGCGGATCTCCAGGCACGTTGATAGCGTCGAGCTCGTCGCAACTGATTACGCCTGATGCGTGGAACACAGTCCTGATCAGTGCTTCGGTTACGACGAATACTTATTATTGGCTGGCCTACAATACCAACGGTCTGGCCGCTAACTCCAACAATGCCCGGTACGATACAGGAGTAGCCTCCTTTGCCTACATTATCTCCGAGCCTTTTGGTACTTGGCCTACTACTTTTGGCCCGACGAACATTGGTCCAAATACAGATACGTCAATATATGCCACTTTTCAGTGAGGCCAAGTGAGGTGGTCGGGGGTTTTTGTACCAGCGGGGAGCACTACAGATCCCGTTCGAGTAGACGCACCATCGCCGCGTAGCGTAATCGCCAGTGGAAGCGCAATAATTCAAAGCCCTGCGGCACCTCCAACGACTGTGGACTAGCACTTTTTTCACGGCGCACTGTAAACTCCTGCTAGAATCAGGAAGGTTGTGATAGTTCGAAGACTGCATTCCCTATCGAGTCATCGCGGTCTGGCTCGAAAGGTGGCTCTCGGGACCTTCGTAGCACTTCGTTTTGAAACGAGCACAATAGTCGGGGGCAAGAAAGGCGGGGAAGCCGCGGTGAATCGCCTGGGCCCTGTGTTAGTGATCTTGTTATTCGCAAGTATTTGGGGGGGATGTTCCAAGCGCACAACCGCTATCGATGTTACTGCCTTTGGGGCCGCAGGCAACGGGACGACCGACGACACTGCCGACATCAACAACGCCATTGCCGCCCTCACCCCCGGCGCGACCCTGCTATTCCCCTGCGGCACCTACTTGACCACCTCCCAGCTCACCCTCAATCTCTCCAACATCACCGTTGACGGCTCCGGCTGTGCCACCATCCACAACACCTCCTCCGGTACCATCATGGTCATCGGCGGCTCCGGCAACGGTAATCCTAATTACGGCCCGGCAATCGCACTGAGTGCAACCGCCAACGAATTGGCCACAAGCTTTACGACTGTTTCATCTCTGGGAGTAAGTGCCGGAGATTACGTGTACATCCATCAGGGAGGCCTCGACTACTCCTCGGATACCCCGCCCGGCCATCCCACCAACTGTGATGTCTCCGGCTGCCGGGGAGAGTTGGTCAAGGTAGCTTCGCTGTCTGGAAACACCATCACCGTGACCACTGCTCTGCACGATACTTACAACCCCTCGGAAAACGGCACCACCGCGCAAAAGATGCTGGGACCTCTCACCGGTATAACTGTGAAAAATATCGTCCTCGACGGAAATAGCTCCAATGTCTATGGATTGGCGATCGCCGGCGTGGCCGACTCGACCGTCACGGGCATCACGGTCGAAAATGTCCGAGGTTCGGCGCTGCTGAACCGCGGGGACTTCAACATGTCATGGAGCAATATCGCGGTCACCGGAGCTGGCAGCGCGCACTGTGGAAGCTCCGCATGGTTCGAAGACCAGGGGAACTTGTCGGTGAATGGGATGGTCATTTCCAATGAAAATCCGGGGACCTCCGGCGCCGGATGCCTCGATAATGGAGCTTTTGGATTTGAACTGATTGGATCGGCGAACAGTACGATTGCGAACCTTACCGTAGATGGGGCGAGAGCTTATGGGCGTCCGTTGAAAACTACGGCCTCTCGCTGGAATACATTCAACTCCCTGACGATAAGAAACGGCGTTGCGGCTATGAATGGAATCTCCGTTGAATACTACTCGTCGCACAACACCTACAACAACTGTGTGGTCACTAACAACGGGGCAGGAACGGGCACGGGCACCGGCAGTGCGGGGATCAATCTCTTCGGTAATTTCAATCAATACAACTTCTTTAACAACTGCATGATCACCGGCAATGGGAACGTGCAATTGTCTGACAGCGGCTACGACGCCCTGCACCTGGCCGCGGACAGCAGCAACACGATCAACGGTGGCGTCTTCACGGGCATCAACAATGTCACAGCCGTGATCGAACTTCACGGTGCAAATGACAACGTCACATCAGCTGTCATCAACGGGCCAGGGGCGCAAGGTATGTACTTGGGATCGACCGGAGCATGTGTGAACAACAATACCTTCAGCGCGGGCACAGGGCTGGGTACGGCCATTTCCTCAAACAGTGCGACGAATATCGGTTCCGGCAACACACTGAACGGTTTGAGCAGCACTTTAACCCAGGGAGGTTGTACCGCACCTAAGCAAATGGCGAATTCCAGATGACCCCAGCGATCGGGATACGCGAATGACACTTTCAAGCACATGGTTCAGTCTATGGTGGCGTAGGCGTCGCTTGCGCAGACTAGCCTAGCCAGCCCAGATCAAAAAAATCTATTTCTTTATGGACATGTCCCGGGCGTTAAATTACTTCCCTGACCGTTAAGGTTGTTGCCCGAACCCCAGTCATGGTAACCAGTGACATAGATTGCGCCACCGGGGAACGAATTGGCTGTAAATGTGTTGTTGTTGATACAGCCGTAGGTTCCATACGAGGCTAGGTATATTCCGTAATACCCTGGGCTGCCTGGGCCATTGAGCGTCACGCCGGTTATTAAAGTGCCCCCACCCTCAATGTCCATCACGGTCTGGCCATTGCCCGCTCCCGTAAAACTTCCGCCGCTGACAGTATTGTGGATATCCCGCACCAGACGGAGAGCGTCGAAGCTGCTTACGGAGAGCTGAACGTTGCCATTCCCCGAGACCGTGCAACTGGTGAAGGTGTTGTATTGGTTGTAATTGCCGAAGAGATTGATCCCGGCTTCGCCTTGACCTGTCGAGCCGCTGTTGTTTGTCGCTGAGCAGCTATTAAAGTCGTTGTGCGATGAGTAGTATTCCAAATTTATGCCGCCGTAGTTGTTGCTACCGTTCTCGGCCGTAAGGGAATTGAAGGTGCTATAGCGAACAGCTGTTAATTTGAATGGGCGGCCCTGTCCTCCTCCCGCATCGTTGACGGTGAGATTCGTCACGGAATCATTAGCCCCGCTCGAAAAGTAGGCAGCCCCTCCCTTCGCTCCGGAGATGGTCATTGTGTTGATTGATAGATTGCCGTGCTGGTAGATGCCCAACTGAGCGGAGTAGGCCGGGTTCGGACCATTGCTGCTTAGGGTGACATTGTTCAAGCTCAGTCCGTAGGTGACATTTGCAAGCAGAGAGTAACTTCCGCTGGATGGTGGATCATTGGCCCCCGTGATGGTTATTCCGCTCACCGTTGAATTAACCACGCCGTAAAAAGCAAGTGGCATGGCGGCGATCGAGGCTCCGTTCAATGTAATGTTTTGCACAGTAATTCCGGAAAGCGGATTCTGCACCTTCTGTACGATTGCGGCATTCAAGGACAGATCGTAAGTATCGTGTAGGGCCGTGGCCACCGTGTAGGTATTGCCGCTCACGTTCTGAACCTGGAGGACTTCCCCTCGACAACCAGACAGGTCGCAGTTCGTGGGATGTCCCTGACATGGAGGGTTCTGACTCACCACCGCACACGTGTCGTTTGAGTAGTCCTGGCCCCCTTCACTAATGTAAACATAATCTCCAGCGTTCGCTCCGAGGGATGAACTCGTTGTGAAGCTGGGGTATAGCTCCCCTGCAGTGAAGGACAAGGAAACGGACGGGCCGAGACAACAACCAACACAAAATCCGCCGGGGTTTCCGAGCTCCAGCATGTTACCGCTAAAGGCGGCAAGGATCGTGGCGGTGTTGGAAGAACCATCCACAGTGACATTGGCTACATCGATGACTAAACTTGATGTGATTTTATAGGTCCCCTGGGGAAAGTCCAGCGTATCCCCTGGGTTTAGGTTCCCGATGCAGGTCTTAATCGCGTTAGTGTCGTCGTTGTTTCCGTCACCCATCGCACCGCAATTGGTCTTGACGTTCCACACCGTTGCATAGGCGGGACTCGGACAAAGACCAATTGCGGCAAGGACAAGCACAAGTAGAGTTGCGAGCACTGGCGGGCGCGGTATCGACTTGAATAGGACATTCGGCTTGTAAGTGAGCATGGACATGCTCCTCTCAGGTCCGGAGCGAGCGGACAAGAGGGGAAATTGAGAATTTGTCTTCTATAACAGCGTCTAAGGCCTAGCAATCCGATGAAAATCCCATCTTTGCCTAGGGGAAACGCTGCCGGAGGCGAGGATCCCAACCCTCGCCGCTGATTTACCAATCGTCTTTAAGCACAATCCCAAGCGCGTGAGGGTTTCACGCGCTTTTTTCCGCGGGCAGGGGCAAACTTCGGAGACTAACTGGCTGAGGTTCCGGGGCAGCGGGTCCGTGGAGGGCTTGGGGCGCGGAAGCGGTGGAACCAACGTACTGTTTCCACCAGAGTGCAACGTTCAGGAGCGTCCAACCTCTTTTCTTCAGATGCGGCAGGACGCCATCAAACTGAAAGAAGTCTGTCTTTTCACAAAAGTCCCGCATCTCTTTCACGAGATGCTGGCCAAACTTGGTGTCGTACCATTCATGTACAGGCACGCCGAAGCCTTGTTTTTTTCGATCGATCAGGTCGTCCGGGATCACACCCCTTACCGCTCGTTTCAAAATATATTTGGGCACTCCGTTTTTGGTTTTCACGGCTTCAGGAATGCTCATTGCCAGCTCTACAAATTTGTGGTCGAGAAAGGGCACGCGTGCTTCCAGGCCGACTGCCATGCTCATCTTGTCCACACGCATGAGCAGCAGTTCCGGCAGCCTTAAATTCAGATCGAGGTAACTCATCCAATGAAGTGGCGACGGCTCCCAGGCTTTCTCTTCAAAGCGCTGGCGAATTGGCCGGAGAACTTCCCAGGAACTAAAGTCGGCAAATTTCTTGCGCAGACGCGGCGAAAGGAACCGCTGCTTTTGCGAATCGGTGAATATTTCCGTGCCGCCCCAGAAGACGGGACGGTTGGAGAGCGCTCGCCGCAGAACTTCACAGGAAAACTCGCGCCGGTTAGAAGCACCGGGGACGCGCTCGACGAAACTGAGAGCGGCGAGGCCAAATTTTCTCGTGGGCTTTGGTAGGGGGAACAAATTGGCAAGACGCTGCAAGCGCAGGGAGTCCCGCCAATACTTGTAGCCCCAAAACAGTTCATCCGAACCTTCTCCGACCTGGCAAACAATCACGCCGGAATCGCGTGCGAGTTTAGAAACAAAATAGACGGGCATGCAAACTGGGTCAGCCAGCGGCTCATCCTGATGGCGAACGATGAGATCGAGAGAGTCGAGCAGATCGCTTTCGCGCAGGAGCAATTCATGGTGGTTGGCACCCACAGCACGCGCGATTTTGCGGGCGTAAGGAAGCTCGCTGGGGTAGCTCTCGTAGTGCTTGTCGTAACCAATCGAGAAAGTGTTGACCGGCCGGCCCTCGCCCTCGGAAAAGAGAGCGGCGTTGGTGCTGGAGTCGATCCCACCAGAGAGAAAAACGCCCACGGGCACATCACTGATCTTGCGAAGCTTAACGGCGGTGCGCAGCTCGGAAATGAGCCGTTCGGCGATCTCGGCGTCAGAGACATTCGTCAGCGGCTGGGTGTGATCCCAAACATCCCAATAACGGCGTTCCTGGATTTGGCCGTCCGCGCTGACTCTTAACCATGTGCCCGGAGCGAGTTTCCGGATGCCGGAAAAAAGCGTGAGAGGCGCAGGCGTGGCGTTAAACGACAAATAGTAAAAAAGCGCCTCCTCATTGACGTCGCGCTTCTGCTCCTCGTCCTCCAGCAAGGCCTTGATTTCTGAAGCGAACGTGATCCGTCCATGGTGAACGCTATAGTAGAGCGGCTTAACCCCGATGCGGTCACGAATCAACCAGAGCTGGCGCTGTTTGGCATCCCACAGCGCAATGGCAAACATGCCGCGAAACTTGTGCACGCACTCGATACCCCATTGCTCGAAGGCATGCAAGATTACTTCGGTATCGGAATGATCCGTCCTCCAGCGGTGTCCGCCTCGGTTCTCCAATTCCTCTCGGATTTCGGTGTGGTTGTAAATCTCACCGTTGAAGACTACCCATAGCGTGCCATCCTCGTTCGTCATCGGCTGCGCGGCTTTCTCCGAAAGGTCAATGATGGCCAGCCGGCGATGACCCAAGCCGAGCCGCCGATCGGGAGAGACATAGCTCCCGGCGCCATCTGGGCCGCGATGTGACATCACATCGCGCATGCGACTCAGATAGAGGTCCGAAACTCGGAACGTGCTGTTAGCGAATGAAAGAACTCCGGCAATGCCGCACATTAGTAGGCCTTCCTTAACAGGATGGATAGAATCTTATTGTTCGTGGGCAAATGTGGCAGCCTGCGCCGTTTGACATCCGGAGTTCGCTATTTTGTTATGTCGAGCTTCATGCGATGCACAAACAGTTCATTCAAGAGCGGCACATGACGTAGCGGCCTGAAAAAAGGCGCATAGTACCTCATCTTCCAGCGCGCCCACTTTTCGTTCATCGTAGAAAAAAGAGGTGCCAATTCCATACTGGCGCTTCGGAGTTTTCGTCCGCGGATCATCGCTCTAACGCTCCGGATTGTGGTGCCATTCAGCGTCCATAGTTTGTCGCGCGGTCGCATCGGATGGGGCTGATATCCGTCGTTTCGCTCCCGCATGATGTCTTGCACTGCACGGATCAGAGTTTCGCGGCCAAAGAAGAAGTTAGGCCAAGGCATTCTGGACATCCAACTCTCCAAGTGTGCACCACCTGGATGATAGAAAGGAGGAAAAATCGCCAATAGGCGGCCGCCCGGTTTGAGCACGCGCATGCACTCGTCAAACACTTTATCGAGGTCATGGACATCTTCAAACACGTCATATGAGGTGATTAAGTCGAAGGCGTCGTCTGCAAAGGGCAGGTGTTCCCCTTCGCCAACGTGGAATTCCATGTTCGTAAGGCCTTTGTACTCAGCGAAGGCTCGCGATTCATCCACCATTCGCGGGAAGATCTCCAGGCCAACTACCCTCTGGGCGCCAAGTTCCCTATACCTTGCCGACCGCCCTCCATATCCGCTGCCGATATCGAAAACGGACTTTCCAGAGAGATCGACTCCAGGGAACCACTTTAGAAATCCGCCCGCTATCTCGTCCTCATACTCCATCCGTGCCCGTTCCAGAGGTTTCGCGGCAGTCCAGTGTCGAGGAGGAAAAGCTGGTGCCAACTTCAGATAGCTCTTTGCGATGGCAGCAGAAAGAGTACTCGACAATGTTGTATCCACTTCGGACGCAAACCGGTTTGCGCGGCCTATAACTTAGTCCAACGCGCTTGGGATTTGTCGTCGGTCCATGCAGCAGAAGGCGGCCTTGCGAACGTCCTGGCCGTCAAGCAATCGGCGAAAAAGGGTTGCAACTTCTCTGGCACGGATGTCCCAAGTGCAGTGGCGAACTGCGTTCTGCCGAACCTGGCGCTCCAAAGGAGTATCGTGGGCAAGCGCCTTCTCAACCAGGGAGATAAATTCGTCGGGGGAGCGGTAAATCTTCAAACCTGGTGTGTGCAGGTACTCATAGAGCGGAGAAATGACCACGGGCTTGCCGGTGGCGAGATACTCGCGGACCTTGATCGCGCTGCCGTAGCCGGTGAACGTGTTGTGCTGAACCCAAGGCAGCACACAAACGTCGATGTGATTGTAATAACGAGGAAGCTCCGAGTAGGGTTTGATGCCAAGAAAATGAATATTTGGCGCAGAAAGCTTAACAACGTTTGATTTAGCGCCGATGAAAACCCAATGCCAGCTGGGCCGCACGCGAGCGACGTGCTCGATTAAGGGCACGTCCATGGTGTAAAAATCTGCGGCGCCGACGTAGCCGAGGACGGGGCGAGGGATCGCGGCAGCGTCCTCCGGTGTACCGGGCGGCAGGCTGGCAAACCGCTCGAAATCCACCGCTTGTTCGAGGAAATAGCGGTGCCGAGGTTCGGCTTCCTCGTAGAGCTTACGGCCCGAGTACATCACAACAGCAGCGCTCTTCTTCAAGCGAGCGTCCATGCTGCGAATGATGTCGTGCGAGAGGGCGCTGTCTTCATTGAAATCGTATTTGTCAGAAACCTGGTACACCAACAGCTTGCTGCCGAGTGCGTTCGCGATGTCGGCGGCTGTGGGCATGGCCACCCACACGATGGGATTCCGAAGATTGAGAAATAGCATCACCACACGGAGCTGGATGGTGAGCAATAGCCGATTCAACGCGCGGACGGCGGAGGAACCATAAAACGGCACGTTGATCGGCGTCATCACCCAAAGCCCTTCAGGTACCCTGCGCAACCAGCGGAGGTAGCTACGAAATTTGCGACGGATCTTCATAAAGAAGTCCGGATTGCCGACCGAAGGCAGGCCCATGGTGATGGAATTCACAAAAAGGACCCGATTATGACGAGCCAAGCGCTTCAAGAGGTGGTTCTTGGAGTGCGGATGGTGGTACCACCAATCTTCACCGGCGAAACAGATGATGCACTCGCCGGAAAGTGGGTAATCGGTACCCCATGCGTCTCCTGCTGTGTCCTCTCCGGTTGGAGCAGATCTGCGTGCGGAACCAATTGAGTTCATGCCTGGCTGATTCCTTCCGAAAGGTGTTCGCGCGAGTTGGTTACATTTACGGAGCGGCGGTGATGGTTGGTCTGGTGGGTCGCTTCCACCCAGGATGCGTGCGTGGTGATGCTCGTGGGCATGGCGGCTCTTCCCCAAATGCGCACCCGCATTGCTGGAATCGTTGCGCCGTACGTACGGCCAACTAGGGAAGGCTGAATTGCGCCTTTTAGATTCGCAGGGCCTGCGACCGTTAGCTGAACTTGTGGCTTCCCCAAGATGCAACACAAGATTCCTTTTTCGGACGAAGTCAGTTCCGCGGTCCGACCTGGTGCGAGTTGGAAATGCAGCTCGAAATCGTGAACGCCATTCCCGTTGAGTTCGTCCTCGATGACAAAGGCGGATTCACTGTCAGCGACTCGAATGGTCCGAGTGTGCACAACTCCAAGCGAGCGATACCCTACATGGGAAGCGCGGAGGAAGCCGCCCCGTGCGTCTGCTCCTTTTTGGATAGGACTGACCGCTGCTTCGTTCCCGAGGATGAAAACGCCGAGCGGTCCAGGGGATATGCGATTCTGCTCGACACCATCGATTCGCAGCGTGTTGTGTGCCGCCGTGCTGCGGAATTCATTTCGCGTCAGGATGTCACGGGTGTAACAGCCCGTGCCTGAATCACAGAGGATTTCCTGACTACCGACACGCAAGACGAAACTAAGCTTGTCATTGTGGGTATGGCTGCCTTTGCCAGAAATTCCATTCGGAATGGCGAAGAAGAGCAGCTCAGCGGAGCCTCGGCGCAGCACACCAACGCCAGCCTTTGGAAAGACACAGTCGACGCGGGAAGCGCTAGACCCGCGGTGTGGTTTGAAGTAAGGGGCAGAGCCAGTGCCAGCGAGACCGTACCAAGCCGAGTCGTCGCTGCTGCCCTTACCCTCACCGAAGAGTTTCTCTCCCAGGCCGAGCAAATTGGAAACGCGAAGTGAATTCCTCCGTGAAACAGGGAGGAGAAGCATCTGCTCCAGATCATCGAGGAGGAGTTCGGTGCGACCGTCGTCACAGTCCCCTACGTGCGGCAATTCGCCGGAAGAACTGGCCACGACGTGCAGGAAGCGGAACACGGCTCGAAGACGCTCGACGAATTCCGGCGCAAGGGGAGTACCGCCTTCAGCGCGCATCAGCAGCAGCGAGGTGGCGAAGAGTTGTGTGACTAGCACCTGATACCCAGTGGAGGCTTCGTAGTCGCCGCCGTCGTCGTACACCTGTTTTTGCATTTCGGCTTCAATGTTCTGGCGATATTTTTTTCGCTTTGCGGGTATGTCCTCACCGTCCAAGAACAAACACAAGCAATAAAGCCCCACGGCGTTGCTCAGATAGTGATTGCTGGTGATAAGGTGCGAAAATTCATTGTTCGCCTCGATGAACAGGAGATGGTGGGCAAGCGAGCGGGTGACGCTCTCTAGCCAGGGTTGCTCCTCTGGCCTGAAGGGAGAGAGAAGATTCAGGAGGAGGCAGATGCTCATTGCGCGCAGAGCCGCCTCCATTGCCAGTGCCCAATTCACTCCCACAGGAACGGGGTTGGATTGAATCCAGTGAGACAATACATCCTTTGCGGTTTGCCGATAAGATTCGTCGCCCGTAAGGACGTGGGCCTTGCCGAGGACAGGAAGGAATTGCAAGCGCGAAAGTTCGAAGGGCACCTTGACGTCGGCGCCATCAGGGCGAATGTATTGATGATTCTCAAATGACATATGGGGCCACTCGGCACCGGATACGAAATCGAGGTTCCACTTCGGCCGTGTCCCGAGTTGCGCGGTACCATAGCCGGGAAAGGGGTACCGCCCAGCTCGGATCTCGTCTGCGAAGGCCACAATAATCGACCGGCTACGTTCGCTGAGGCTTTGAAGGTCTGGGTTGTAGTAGCGAACAAACCGGAATTTGACATGGCCGACGTGTTCCAGGCGCCCAAGTAAGCGCCTTTTGTTCCACTCTCTGCGCGCTCGCCACAGGACTTCGCGAGCTACTAGGAGCGGGGATTCGCGTTTAAGAACTTGCATGAATTTCATGTGAAGTCAATTTTGCGGGCGCAGGGGGCGTTTGTTCCCTAGATTTGACGCAAATCACATTGGCTGCAAGCGTGGGGCACGAACCGCCACCGCTTGTGGGGCATGGAAACGCTTCCAAATGACGGCGCAAACGATCAGGAAGATCAGGAAATAAGAAATAGAGGAAACAATCGACGCGCCGGCTATCCCATAGTGCGGGATTGCCCAGAAATTCAGGACGACGTTGATAATTGTATCTGCGATCCAAGCCAGGACGATAACCAGTGGAAACCCCTCGCTGTTCAGCAACTGGACCATTACGGTTTCAATCCCGAGGAAATAGATTCCGGGCATCAGCCAAACGAAAGGAGAGACTGCCGGTAGGAAGTTTCTACCGAAAGCGATCGAGATGACGGGCGAAGCGGCCCACGCGCCAATCACAACTGCCGGCAGCATAAGAGCGGCAGTAACGAGAACTGCTTTGTTGGCCAACCGCAACTTTGCTTCTTTGTCCTTTATAGCAGACAGCTTGGGAAACAAGAGCAATCCTATGACGACTGGAAATAGCATGGTGTTCTCAGAGAGGACTTGGCTAATCGAGTAGTACCCTGCTTCAACAGGTCCGAGTATGTACTTGACCATGAGCAGGTCAATTCGGAGCACGAGAAAACCGAAGAATGCAATCACGTATGCATTCATCCCAACTCCGATGGTCTGACAAAAGACCGACCAAGACGGTGCAGGAGACTTCGCCGATACCCGTCTCAGCCTCAGCAGGGAGAAAATAAAACTGAGGATGACAGACAACAAAGTGATGCCGAAAAACACCTCCACACTGCCAGCGTGACTCAGTGCGAGGACACACATCAAAACGAGTGCCAGGAGTTTGCCCCCGCATTCAATCTGGTTATATGCTCTCACCTGCTTCACCCCGAGCAATAGCCCTTGAGTGAGCAGGTAAGCCAGACTGACGGGGATGGAAATGAACGCGAGCAACAACAGAGTACCGTGAAGGGGTGAGAACTTCGGCCAAAAGTCGAAGCCAAGGGCGCCCAGAACCGCGACTATGCAAACTACAAAAACGACTGCTAACGTGTTGCCAATGAGCGCCGGAAGCAGATCTCGGTCTTTTGCAACATAGTAGACGTTCGAAGCGTGCAAGCCAGCATTGCCGAACTGCACGCCGAGAGCACTTATGGTGGCGGCCACTGCGTAGAACCCGCGGCCTGTAGGACCGAGTTCTCTAGCGATGACCACGGTAGTGGCAAACGTTATGGCTACAATCAGCACGCGAGTGCCGTAGGTCTCCAAAACGTCGCGGCACAGCTCGGAGCTCGCGGCTACGCGCCATAGCTGAGCCCAGGCGGCTGATAGTTTAGCTTTCATTAAGGATTTTGGCTTGCAAGATTCGTAGTGCTAGACGGGAGTACCCGCAGCAGCAGAAGAACACGAAGCGGACTCCTGTAACGCCAGCGGATTATATAAGAGAACACGTCTGGCATTTTGTCGCCACGTGTGACGCGCGAGAGCAACTTCCATGGCGCTGCGCCCGAGTTCCCCGCGCAATTGTGTATCAGAGGCAAGGCGCTGGATTGCTTCCACCAGCTCTCTCGGGTCACCTGGCCTTACTAGCGACGCGGTTCTTCCGTTTTCTAGCACAGCAGCAATTTGGTCCAAGGCACTCGCGACAATCGCCTTACCCATCGCCATGTATTCGAATAATTTAGTGGGAGAACCAAAAAAGGGGCTGCCATCCGGCATGGGAACGTGCGGCGAAACCAGAATGTCGGCAGCATCGAGATAGGTGCGGACGCTGTTGTGTGGAATCATTCCGGTGAAGGTGACCAGGCCGAGACTCGCATACGGCTTAAGCGCGTTCCGCAACTCGGGAGCTAGCGGCCCGTCTCCAATCAGAAGGAATTTCAAGGGGGGACCCGCATGCCGGTCTTCGTCGAGCAACCCCCGAATCGCCTGTTCGAGCACACTGACTCCGTGCCAGTAGCTAAATGAGCCGACAAAACCGATGACAATGTCTTCTCGCTGTAGCCCTAAGGCTTCGCGCAGTTTCGTCCCCCCGCAGTGGGGATGGAACCATCCGGGATCGACCGCATTCGGATTCACCAGGATGCGCTCTGCGGGCACTCCCATATCAAGCAGTTGTTGTTTCAACGGCTCGGAGACAACAACAATCAAGGACGCTGCCTCAAGCGACACCTTCTCGCACAACCTGAGCCACGGAGAAAAGCGCGCCGGGTCCCAGTATCTGGCCATCCAAACTTCTGAGGCGTTGTATTCGAGCACCAAAGGAATTCCCAGGCAGCGCGACAGCAGCGCCCCGGCAAACAGGAATTTTCCGTGCCTCTGATACAGGAGGCGTGCCTTCTTCCGAGCCAGCAACCTGCCTGCCGAGGCCACGAACCGAAGATTGTAGGACAAGATGGCCGCTTCGCGGCAGAGGCAGAGGCGGCGAGAGCTTGGGACGTGGTGCACATCACAGGCGGCCTCTACCGGCTGTCCGGAAAATACCGTCAAGCGCGCCCCTTCCCGAACCACCCCCGAAAGGAAACCCGTGACGTGCGTCAGCGCTCCGCCCGGGGCATCGAGACCCGCTGGCGAAGGGTATAGGTAGGCCAAGTCCAGCTGGCTTTGGCGCGCTTCCGGTTCACTGACGGGCATGAGCCACAACCGAAAGAACTCCAAGCCGATCCAGGTGAAAGCCAGCACGATTGCGTCGCCTAGGGCCGCAATCAAGATTCGTGATAATAAGGCGAAGAATCCGTCTCGGGTGGTCACCTCAAACGATCCGGCAGAGTCCACCAGGACGGTTTCCTGGCAGCGATGCACAAACGTTGTGCAGCGGAGAAGCAGCGGCTCCGCGAGCGATTCGAGCGAATCCGTAAAGATCACAAACGCTTCGCCCTCGAGCTGCCGCAGCTTCTCAAGTTGGCTCCTCCAACGGCTCTCGCGCAGCTCCTTCTTCGACAGGATCGCCGTCTGGCAGTCGCGGTAGCGGCGCGCGACAAATGCTAGCGCATCCTTTTCCTGACCCGCCAGAACGAGCAGGAAAACCTTTGCAGGTTGGCTCATTGGCGAAACGCCATAGGGGCTGCGGCGGGCGCTCGCCAAGCCCTGGCGGGAACCCACTCTTCTACCGGTGCAGTGAAATCCGGCGCCGTCAAGACGTACTTATAGACCACCGCCGTCGCGAAGATATACCAAAGGTTTAATTGCCCGTCATAGCCAGAGGACTCGGCGAGCCCAGTTATCCAATAGGTCAGAAAAAAGTAGACAAAGCATTTTGAAGCCAGGTACCCGGAACGGGAGAACTGGCGCAACTGCCACATCGCTCCCAGCAGTAGCAGCTGGGTCAGTACATACGGCAGGAAGCCGAGAATGCCCGTCTCGGTGAGGATCTGAGCCAAATTATTATGCGGAGAATCCGGTGCACGCATGCCACGGTAAGATGCAAAGTAACTGGGGTTCCCGACCACAAAATCATGGAAATTCAAGTACCCAATGCCCAACAAAGGGTGATCCACGAACACTTGATAGCTTTGCTCCAGCTGGGCCACGCGCCCATCGACATTCTCCGAACTGCTGCGATCTCGGTACAGTTCGGGCGCCCAAAAGGAAATCAGGAGAACCAGCCCGACCAAAGCGCCAATAAGGGCAACGCGCCAGGCACGGCGAGTGGTCCCGCGCTCCCAAAAAGTATCGATGATCAGCACGAGCAGCAGGGTGAGCGCGGCCGAACGGAACATCGGCATCAACGCCATGCCCGTCGCCGCTAGGACGCCGATACAGTGCAGTGCCGTGCGAGCCAAGCTCACGCGGGGCCCCAGGGCTTTGCGCACGAATAGCAGAAAGAAAAGGCTGATTCCACCGATGAGCGCGAGGATGTCATTGGTCACAAATGGCCCGGAGGGTCGGACAATCCTTCCCTCATAGTGATACACTGCGGCCCCCGGGAACTGGAGTAAAGGCTCTCCAGTGATGATTTGCGCGGCGGCCACCGTTGCGGAAATGATCGCGGAGATGCACACGGCCGTGTGTATCGCCGGAAGCCAACGGCGAACATCGAACCAGGCAATGACGCACCAGCCCAACAGCAGCGGCAGAAAAATACTGTCGAACGCAACCCTCGCACTGTTCAGAAAATTCGCAGATTTTGCAATGCTCGCGCAGGCCGTTACACCAAAGATCGTCCATAAGAGTGCTGCGCGGCGCATCCTTTTCGGTATGACGAAGGGCACGCCGGGCTTCGAGAAAATCAATCCCAGGACGGACGCGAGAACGACCACCCGGTCGAGGTCGACGATCACACGTTCGCTGGGAAATGTAGGCAGGTGATAACTGAAAGGCAAGGCAGCGGCCCAGCACACCACGATTCCCTCAAACCTGCCCTGTAACGCCTTAGCGACCAGAAGCAAGAACCATAGGGTCGCGCACGTGATGATCGCCAGGAAGCCTGCCTTCGGTACCAAGATGAAGAATGCAATCGTAAATGCACCTGCAAGAACAAGAAGGCCTTCTACCAAGCTAGTCTGTCGCCCAGCCGGGATGAATATGCGGCCAAGCGATGTTCTAATCAGACCCATGTACGGTTTCCGCGGCGACTGAGTGTGACTGCGCCGTGTCGAGTTTTTCGGTCAGGGGCGTGCCGAGGGTAATGTCTGGCGTGGCTTGCACCGACCGGATGACGTCTCCTGTGGCGAGCGCCTGCTGCACCAAAAACGTTGTCTCAGTAACCTCTACGAGTTCGTCAAATGGGATAGGCGATGGTTCGCCGGAGCGTATCGCTTCCACTGTCAGGTGGAGCTCCCGACGGTGGCCTTTATCTTGCAAACCCTTGAACCTCTGGATCTTCCCCTCACGCGCCAAATCGAGAGTTCGGAAATCGTCCAGGCGCGCGATCGAGCCTTGGCAAAACACTTCGAAAAATTCCTTTGGAATGCTGCGGTCACCATTAGCCAGGTACAGAAGATTCGCTATCGAGTCATCAGCGAACTTCAATGTCACTGCAATGTTATCCGACCTGTACTGTGCGCCGTCCGGCAGGCTCACGGCACTGATACTTTGGATCGGAAAACCGATCACGGAGCGCGCCCAATCCACGAAATGACAGAACTCCCCCACAATACGCCCGCCCTCGGCATGGATCCAGTGGTTGCGCGGGATGTAGCCAGCATTGATGCGGATGTGGATGAGCATGGGATCTCGACGCCCCGCAAAGAACTGCCGGATCTTCTCGGTGAACGGTGCAAACCGGCGGTTGAAGCCTACCATCACAAAAGGTGACCGGCCAGTTTTCAACTGTTCCGCATAGACCTCTTGCAATTGACCCAATTGTTTACGGTTAACCGCCAGTGGTTTTTCGACGAACACAGGCTTGCCCGCACGCAATGCCTGGATCGTATGGCTCGCGTGTGCATCATGTCGCGTCAAGACAAAAACAGCGTCAACGTTCGAGTCATTTAGCACCTCCAGCGGCTGTTCTGCGGTGTGAAACTTGAAAGTGCGTTGCGCCGAAACAGCGCTCGCACCCGAAATAGTAGCAACGGCCTGCAGGCGCACCCCCTTGACCACCTGCAAGTTTGGAAAGATTACGCTCGATGCAAAACTGCCGGCACCGATGCAACCCACTCTCACCTCGCCCTCAATGCGAGGCCGCGCTTCCATGTTGACCGCCACCGCTCGAGGCCGCATCGCGGTTGAGCTACCGTACTCCAGAATTGACGTATACCTGCCATTCTTTAGATCGGCGTAGGCCTTCGCACCCTCTTCGATTGAGTATCGACGTTCGAGAAGTGGGTTCACGTCTACCTGCCCCGTAGCTAGCAAATCGAGGAAGGCTTCCATGTTCCGTCGCTCGGTCCAACGCACATATCCTATCGGGTAATCGATGCCTTCTTCCTCATACTTCGGGTCATACCTTCCCGGCCCGTAAGAACGAGAGAGCGCTAGCGACAGCTCCTTTGTATACATGTTGCTTCGCGATACTCCCATGCCGACGGCACCCACGACGATGATGCGACCTCGATCGCGGAGAATTTCCGCAGCCATCTCTGTTGGCGCAGGGGAGTCAGTCGCTGCCGTCAAGATGGCCGCATCCACGCCATGTCTCGAGAACTCCTTGATCTTTGACACCAGCGCAGGATCATTGACAGAAACCGCGAGATGCGCGCCGAAGTCTGCCGCTCGTGCGACTCGCTCGGGAGAAAGATCTATTGCCACAACTCGGCAACCCGCAGCGCGGACAATCTGAATCGTCAGGACACCGACAAGCCCGGCGCCGATCACAGCCACGGTTTCGCCAATACGGACGTCTGCCTGCCGAAAGCCCTGCAGCGCAATTGCGCCAATCGTCGTTAAAGAGGCCGCGACTGTGGATACCTGCGGGGGAATGTGTACCGCTAAGTTGCGCGGCACAAAGTTGATCTCAGCGTGGTTGGCGTATGTGCCGCCACCGCAAGCAACGCGATCGCCCGGGCGGAATTCTTCAGCGCCCTCTCCTACGGAAAGTACTTCACCTGCGCAGCTGTAGCCAAGAGTTGTTAGAGCATCCAGATTTGCTTTCACCTTCTGGTACGCAGACTTCACGCCATTCTGGCGCGCGTATTCGATTACCTGCCTAACGAGATCGGGACGCGCTTTTGCTTTGGCGAGCAGCGACCTCGAACTCAACTCAAGCGTTGCGCGCTCTGTCCCAGCGCTGATCGCAGAATAGTGGGTGCGCACGAGTAGTCCACCAGGGCGAAGCTCCGGCGCAGGAACATCGTACGTGGACACCTCCCCTGATTTTCTATCGGTCAATAGAGCTAGCATAGGGTCCTTTCGTCCGCTTACGGCGTATGTGCGTTCTCAAAATGCGGTCGGGTGTTGAACGGCTGAGTTTTGGCGTTCCATCGGACCGCTGGGTATTCCTTGACTCTCCTGGCGCAGTCCTGATCCGTTAAACTGGAGCGGCCCATCGGTCAAAAAGCGGCGCGCGGGCCGAATGAATCGACAAGGAATACCAAGCAACTCCCTCAGTGTTCGCTAACGCAAAGAAGCGGTCAGTTCTTCCACATAGCTCAGGATTGAGGTAAATGAAACCAGGCGATCGAAGGCTTCCGGTTCGACCTCGATTCCAAATTCCTCATCAATAAGACTGACCAGCGTAACCGTAGCTATTGAGTCCCAGGCTGCCACAGTTTTCGGGCTGGCTGAAGCAATTCTCCGCTCATTGAGCTCGGGGAAGACCGCAGAAAAGCACCTCGTGAGTCGCTTGCTCTTGTCGTTCATCGCAGTGCTCCTGAATTTCAAGATAGAGGGGAGGACACTTATCAAAAAACTGCTGCTTGGAAATCGAGGACCTTGCAGGCGGAGCGGCACCCATCAAGTCTGCGAAAAAGCTTTGAATTGCAGTATTACGGGAAGTGGGTGCAAAATCAAAGCTTGCGGCTTCGGCGCCCGACTTCTGGAAAATGTGAAGCAGGCAGCCGTACTCAATGCGGCGCGAGAACGCACGGCAACTCATCACCCAATATTCAACCGAGAGCTTATTTCCCTCACAGCGACCGGCCATGACTGCAATCTTACCGAGAGAACCGAATTTGTCCTCGTAAGAAGCAAGCAGCAGGAAAACCTCCGGATCATTCAGATAATTCCTCCACGCAACTTCTGTATGACGCTTGCCATTCAAATTGAATTGATTGGTCTTGTTGAGTAGCTCCAGGGGCCGTGGATCTCGCGTATTCTTGGAGAAGCTCAGGGTGAGTCTTCCGCCGATCTCCTGAAGGAAATGTTCACGTGCATGCCCATCTGACTGTGAGGCTTCTGCGATCACCTGCGAGGCCTCGATGCTCTGCAAACGGATCTCATCTTCCGGAGAGACGCATTGTTTGCCAAAGAGGTCCCTGAGGGTTTCCAGGAACTGGTATGCAGCTTCGTCGTCATCTCGCGGGAAGCGTAGGCATTCGATTTCGGCATGCGCAGCCTTCACTTCTGCAAGCTCCAAGGAGTTGTCGTCGACGAAAACGACGCTGTCTGCGCCAAGGTTCCAAGCACGAAGTATTTTGTATACCGACGTAGACTTCGGACCCCAGTTAGCTTCTATCGGGAAAATCCGGCTACGCGGCAACATCAGCTTTGCTTTTCGGAATGCATCCTCGACCAGGAAGGGATCATTTTTGCTGGCGACGGCGATCAGAACACCTGTTTCAGCAAGGGATGCCAGCAGTTGTTGGTAGAGGCCGTGCTTCTGCGCGTGGTGATCGAGATCCCAGGCGATGCCTTCGACGTTCACCTCGCCCAAGATCCCCTTCCAGAGTGTGTCATCGAGATCCGTGATCAGACCTTTCTTGGGGAGCGGATCGCGAATGATGCGAGATAGTAGGCCAGCCAGCGCGTCGGCATGGCTTATTTTGTATGGGAATCCTGTGCTGATCTCCGCCTTCACGTCAAACCTCGAACCGGGTGGAGAGATTCGATCTAAGCGCTGTGAACTGATGACACGGATGTTGCGCGACTTTGCCAGCCGGCTAGCGAGATGGGCCAAAATCTCGCGTACATCGTTCTCGAATGAACTTGACTGCCAACCAGGCGTGAATGCTATTGGGGGGAATGGCAGCGTGGGCAAAGCCAATACAACAAGATTAGCTCTAGAGATTCTTTCAAGGGAGTCAGCAAGTTTGGTGGCATGGTCGCGTACGTTCTCGGCGATATCGAACATTTGCCGGGTCTCCCATCCGCCCAGCCGCCGAATTCCCAGTCGCGGATCGAGATCCGCCCACTCAATGACAGCCACGGTGACCGCGGGTCGCTCCCGTTCGAGGACTTCGAGATAACCCAACAGATCGCCAAATATTCCCGTTCGAATCGAGATCTTATGATTGGGAAACTCCCGTCGCAAATGGGCATTCAGGAACGTCAATAGGTGGAGCGGAGTGAAGCCGCAAGCAAGATCTACGTCCAGCACGGGGGATTGGGATTGTGGCTCGTCCTTCAAGGCTTCCAGAGCATCAATCAACTTCATGACACCGCTCCACTCCAAGCCGGCCGCCTTGGGCCAGTCTGTGTAGATTGAATTTGTCTAAGCATGGAGTCCATTAACGAGATTTGCCGCCGCGACCAAGCTTATAGCCAGCCCAGACGGGCTTTACGGGAACTGCGATCTTTCTCGTAGAGATATTCAGGATAGATCGTTATACCAGTTCGGGCCAATTCGATCATTCTTGTGAACAACTTGCAGGCATCAGCTTTGAAAAACTTCATTCCATGGATTTCAAAATCTCTGCAGACATCTTCCGATATGTGAACCTTCATGAACGCCGGCAAATTCAACCTAATCTTGCGCAGATTGTGCGCGTAAGTCTCGACGATTCGGGTGTTGACTTCGTAATCGATGCACTTGGCCCTGAACAAACGGTCGTAGTAAGGACGAACCGGAAAATCTTCTTTCATTTCGTCCTCCACGCAATGGACGAAAGAGAGGCGGCTGGTGGATACTCCAATGCCCACAATTTTAGCGCCGTAGTTAAGGATCTTGACATAAGGACTTTCACGGTCATAGGGATAACGACACAGTTGATGACTCGCCGTGACCTCTTTCGCGTACCGCCCGATAGCGACGACCGCTTTAGTGGGATGCAAGCTGCGAATCGCGCCTCTATGACGGCGAGCCATCTCTGTAATCAGCCCCATATACGAGGGTGTCTTGCGAACGTCGAACACTTCACCGCTGATCAGGAACTCATAGGAGCCGAGCCTTGGATATGAGGGGAACAAGAGTGTCCCCTCCGACCCGACGAGGTTGAGCAACATGGTCAGCATCCTAGCTGCAGGGAATTGCAATCTGAGTCCATCTGTGGAGCTGTGCACAAATACCATATCGCCTTGTGCTATACAGAGATCCCTTTCCAATATGGCGCGGAACTGGTTCTCGTCTAATGCCGGCACCCTCGATAGGCGCGCCGACCTCAAATTCGCCCTCGTTTGCCTGATCAAGCGAACCGCTCGAGAAGGCAGGAATTTCTTGGCGATTTGCTGGATCTCAGAATAACTTGGAATCACCGACGACCTCTCCCGCGCCATTGGATACCGTGCGATTAACGTTCCAGGAACTCCATTAGAAGCCGGTTTCTTGTGACCGCCCACGCAATTCGCCGTCCTCCGAAGGCCACTGCAGGGACGGGCGGGCAAATAATTTTCGCACCAACTGATTTGCAGAAGTTGAGATGGGCCTCCAGATCGGGCACCTCATAGCACAAATGGTGAAGGCCACCGCCACGTTCCACGAAACTCGCCACCGGCGATGCCGGTCCGCTCGGCTCAACCAGTTCTATTAGTGGGTCTGTGGGGTTGCGCCCCTTGAAGAACGTTACTCTTACCTTCTGGATAGCATCAAAAACAACGTTTCCATCCCAGGTTGCGTCGACCGATCGTGCAAACCCCTCAACGCTTTCCTGGATCGAGAACACCACAAAACCAATGTGGTGGAGTTTCAGATGCTCCGGGGCGTGAACACCCTCCAAAGGTTCACTATTCATGCAACCTCGTGATCGTGATTTGCGATCTTTTTTGCTCGGCCCTGCCACGCTAATTGTAGAAGCACATCGACCAGCGTTTCGGCAGGCTCATACGTGTGACGATAGAGCCGATTCGCGGGGACAGCCCTCCGCAGTGGAACTCTACATTCACCGCACATGTCGCACCGTTTTCCATCTCACCGGCTGGCACAGAAAACCCTCGTCATTGAGCGCACTGAAGTTCAAAAACGGCAGAGCAACTCCTACTAGTTATTCATCCGGATTGAGAACCGCCCTGATTCCAGCATCCCGCTTAACTCAGTGAGGGTGATGCAGCGAATGTCTGGAGCAGTTGCTATATCGTCCAGAAATCGTTCGATGTGGCTGAAATTTGTGATGTCTTTGGTGTGGTTCGCAAGAATTACAGGTACGGTTTCAGTTCCCGGGCTTCGTGCCATCGCCCGGATGTAGCGCATCATGCTCACGAGCTGATCGTAATCCAAGTGAGCGAGATCTGAGATTAACCACCGCCCTGTGAAATAGTTGCGCAACCGCCGTATTATACGGACTGGCAGAGTTGGCACCCACACACGGTAAGCAGAACCCGACGTGTCTTGGGCGGCGAGTTTCGCGGGAGATGAATTGTTCCCAGGAAAAAACTTGTTTGCGATCCTCCGCGCGTCGCTACGCAGCAAAACAAGTGGACCCTCGGGGAAGCAAACAGTCGGAATGCAAACGATCGGCGTCTTGCCCGCAGCCATTCTCCGGGCGTCCCGCATGTCAGGATAGAAGGGAAAGAAGCCTTGCTCGACATGGCGGTAGTCAAGTTGAACGGGAGAGTTGCAGGAGATCCCACGCACAATACTCATGTCAAATCGAATGTCCTGCGACGCTAGCAGGTCCAGCATGAATCCTGATGGAGCAATACACCAAGCCCCGGCACGGAACGATACGCATCGGTATCCTGGGCAGATAGGTTGCAGCAGGCCCTGCAGTAATTTAATACCCTCCGCGATCATCCGAGCCGCATCCACACGAGGGTGTTCAAGAATAGACCATGGAGCTGGCAGTATCCAGCGCCTACCGTCGTACGTGGCCCCTTTCCATTGGGGATGGATGTGCAACTGGAAATCGTGTCCTTGGTGGAAGGCTTCGGTCACGACCCTTTCCCATTCGTCCGCCCAGTCCTTCAAATGCGGGTAACGATCCTGAAAACTCCTGAAGGTCAGCTGCTGCATGATCTCCGCGTTAAAAGATCCGCGAATGGATCTCTCGGCGAATATTCGGGCTAATTTTTGCAGGGGCCGAAACTGGATCTGGGTTGGGTCGCCCGAACCGTCTCCTCGTAGCTCCCAATCATCCGTGAAGATAAGGTATATCTGAATCGCCATGCAAGTAATTCCCAACATTTCCGCGATTCTGGTCTCTCAACATGGACTCGAGCTGTTGTGCCCAGCCTTGGTAAGGAAATGTCGCCAGCCGAATTGACGCGCACATCGGTTTGAAATCTGGCATGCCAAAAAGACTGACCTCAAGTAGAACGGACCCAATCATCGGCAAACGCAAGCTAAGCCACGGCTTGCATGGAGCGCGGATAGGGAAAGGGTTCCTTGCAGTTTATCAAACTCTCCCAGCCAGCAACGCTATACTTCGATGATTGGCGGACTGGACTTCTGAAGATGCCGCCGAGAGACCGTGTCGTGGGGCCGTCGGAGAACCGATGTACTGCTTCCACCATAGCGCCACATTAAGCAGCGCCCATCCTCTTCTCTTCAAGTAGGGCAAGATTCCCTCAAAGTGAAAAATATCCGTGTTTTTGCAAAACTCTTTGATCTCTTTCGCGGCGTGCTCTCCGAATTTGTTGTGATACCACTCGTACACAGGAACGGCGAAGCCTTGCTTTCTCCGGTCAATCAGTTCGTCGGGGATTACGCCCCTAACGGCTCTTTTCAAGATGTATTTGAGAGTTCCGTTTCTGGTTTTCACCGCTTGTGGAATGCTCATTGCCAGTTCTACAAACTTATGGTCGAGAAATGGGACGCGCGCCTCCAAACCCACCGCCATGCTCATCTTGTCGACGCGCATGAGCAGCAATTCCGGTAATCTCAGATTCAAATCCAGATAAGTCATCCAATTAAGGGGTGATGGCTCCCACGCCTTCTCCTCGAAGCGTTGTCGGATCGGCCGGAGGGCTTCCCAAGAACTCAAGTCGGCAAACTTCTTGCACATTCGCGGTGAAAGCACTCGGCGCTTTTGCGAGTCACTGAATACCTCGACGCCACCCCAGAATACCGGACGGCCTGATAAAGCTCTCCGCAGAACTTCACACTTAAACTGACGTTCAAAAGAGGGCCCCAGACCGCCTTCCACGAAAGCGAGACTAGCAAGCCCCAGGTTTCTTAGGGCGTTTGGAATTGGGAGCAAATTGCTATAGCGCTGCAGCAGCAGGGACTGCTTCCAATATGGGTAGCCGCAGAACAATTCGTCTGCGCCTTCTCCCACCTGGCAAACGATCACGCCGGAGTCTCGGGCAAGTTTGGAAACGAAATACACGGGCATGCAAACGGGGTCCGCGAGGGGTTCATCCTGGTGGCGAATGATCAGAGAGAGGGAGTCGAGGAGATCGTTTTCGCGCAGGAGTAATTCATGGTGGTCGGCGCCTACGGCATGCGCAATCTTGCGCGCGTAGGGAAGCTCGCTTGGATAGCTCTCATATTCCTTGTCATATCCAATCGAGAAGGTCCTGACCGGCTGGCTATCTCCTTCGGAAAACAGGGCCGCGTTGGTGCTTGAGTCAATGCCGCCGGAGAGAAACACACCGACCGGGACGTCACTAATTTTGCGAAGCTTAACGGCGGTGCGCAGCTCGGAAATGAGACGTTCGGCGATCTCGGCGTCAGAGACATTCGTCAGCGGCTGGGTGTGATCCCAAACATCCCAATAACGGCGTTCCTGGATCTGGCCGTCCGCGCTGACTCTTAGCCATGTGCCCGGAGCGAGTTTCCGGATGCCGGAAAAAAGCGTGAGAGGCGCAGGCGTTGCATTGAACGATAGGTAGTAATAAAGGGCCTCCTCATTAACCTCGCGTTTCTGTTCCTCGTCCTCGAGCAGCGCCTTGATTTCTGAAGCGAAAGTGATGCGTCCGTGGTGAATGCTGTAGTAGAGCGGCTTGACGCCGATACGGTCGCGGATCAGCCATAGGTGGCGCTTTTTCGTGTCCCAAAGCGCAATGGCAAACATGCCGCGGAATCTTTGAACGCAGTCGATACCCCATTGCTCGAAAGCGTGGAGGATTACTTCGGTGTCCGAATGGTCTGTCTTCCAGCGGTGTCCGCCTCGGTTCTCCAGCTCCGCGCGAATTTCGGCGTGGTTGTAAATTTCGCCATTAAAGATCACCCATAGGGTGCCGTCCTCGTTTGACATGGGCTGCGCGGCTTTTTCCGAGAGGTCGATGATGGCGAGCCGCCGATGACCCAAGCCAAGGCGCTGGTCGGGGGAGATAAAGTTCCCCGCTCCATCAGGTCCGCGGTGCGACATCACATCCCGCATGCGCGTCAGATAGGGCTCCGAGACCCGGAAAGGACTGTTAGTGAAGGAAAGCACTCCGACAATTCCGCACATCAGCAACTCTCCTCAAAAGCGTGGCAAATCTGGGACGGCGCGGATACGTTCAATTCCGGCAACATACGAAGGTCCGTAAACTCCGTAAAATCCTTCCTCGGCGACCATGAAAACAAAATCCAGCCGGGATGATAGGAACGCCCGTGCATGACTACCTCCAACTGGGGATTGGCGGCGAAACGAGCGGGCTTCCGTATTGCCGATAGTAGTAAGCTTCGCCCGAATCTCTTCGGGCGCTCCAGCGAGCCACGCCGATGGATACAGCGGTAGATAAAAAAGTCGGGTGAAGCGACCATCATCGGTGTACCCAATTGATTGTTGCCAAAGAGCCAGCGATAGCTTTTTTCAATAGCCTGAGCAGCCCCGCCTACGCCCAGATCCACTGCCGGCAACAGGAATAACATTGCCATGGAGTCCTGGTGAACGCTGTAGATTGGGTACCAATCCGCCACCTTCGAGTCGAACACGTTGTAGAACCAGGGCCATTCGCCCTGGGGTCCTTGGAATTCCAGTATCTTGCCGACACCCTCTTTGAACATCACTTCTGCGTATGCGTTGTTGAAGGCGGCGGCGTATTCGGCGAGAGCCTTCAGGAAATAGACGATTCCGCCGAACGTGGTAAAAGGCTTTCTCCAAAGAGACAGGCAGTGGAACGGAAGCATCGTATCTTTGTTCAGAAAGTACCTGTCGATAAATCGAAAGAGATCTTCTGCTGCCCTCACCGCCTCCGGCTTTTCGGAAGCGGCAGCATATTCAGTCAGCCCGCTCAGCATCCAGCTCACTTCCTGCAGATTGAGCTCGCGAAGTCGCCCTGACTGCCCCACCAAATCTCGGACTTCGGCAAAGAGGCGATGCTCGTGATTGGAGTGGCCACGGGCGGCCACGTAGAGCAAGAGCCCCTTATCCCCCGCATTGGTAACGTGTTGGCCATGAAGGCGCAGAAAACAGTCCAGCACTCCGTCCACGTCCCACCGAAGATGGCGGTGCTCTTGTGCTCTCTGCAATCCCGCCAGAACGTTGATCGTGTAACGCAGGCTGAGGGGATACGAAAAATCGCTGGTGGGCTTTCCACCGTTCAGATCTGTCGTGTGGGAAAACAGAGCGCGTTTCGGATCGTACATCTTTTGGAGCAGACTAAATGATGCCTGAATCAGCTTCAACATAGTGGCTGTACCTGTTTTCCCGCAGCGCCTGGTCTACTCTCGACTTGAGATAGCGTCCCATCCGGTAAAAGAGGCTTCCCTGCTCCTTACGTTGTGAAGTGCGGGTCATGCGTCCAGCTTCCAAGTCCTCGAGCAACTGCAGATGCCCCTTCGCGCTGGTCATTTGGCAGCGGTAATAGATATCTTCGAGCCGGTCTCCGCGGACAGCCGGCACACGCTCCGTCCTGAGGATATCTCCCATGTCCATTTCCGACGCCAAAGCCATGTGACAAACGAACACCGGCCGGTCCAGGAAGATGCTCCAGCGCACCGTGTCCCCTCCGCGTAACTTAGGCAGTAACGCGTAATGTGCGCCGAAGACGCCGTGCCGGGGAATCGCGAGAACCCGCGAAGGAATATATTGTCCGCTGAGATTGCACGCTACATCGGGCCGAAAAGCCTGTAAGAAGGAGAGGCATTCAGGAGCACTGAGGCGGTCAAAAAAGCGGCTTGCAATACCGAGTTCTGCTGCGAGCGAGGTCAACCGATTCGGTCTTTTCTCCTGGTGGAAGGTCGACCGAGACCCGTTCGCGCCTGAAAGGCTTCGAAGCTTTTTTAGTCCGTCGGCAATACCGAACCGTCTGGCTTGCTTGATGTAATCGGAGAGTTTCGTTCCGCCGTACACCAGTACAACGTCCGAGCGCCGGACCCACGGCTTTTTGGCAAGTTCCACGAGGAGGAATTTCTTGTAGCTGTGCCTATCGAGCCAGGGCAAGCTGCTGAGGATCGCTATTCTCATGATTTCCGCGCATCCGTCGGCAAAGCATATAGGTACGCGCCCAAGGCGGCCAACATAGTGGACTGCCCCCAATGGATGGCTTCCAGGTTATTCTTCCAGAATCGCCAGATTTGATAGCGAAAGGCGCCATTCTTCTTTTGCATGTGCGCCAACGTCCAAACCAGCACTTTATCGGCAAGTGGCCCGGCGCTCGTAAACCGGCCGCGCAGCTTGGACAGTGTTTCAATGGCTTGCGCTGCACATTGAATATCGAGGGGGTAAGTCCGCGCATGGTAGTACTTGGGAGTGCCATCCTGAAGAAAGAAAGAATTAATCCAAAAGGTATAAGACCTATTTATCATAGCTTCCGGAACCAGCTCCTCGCCGGCCAAATCATGGGCGGCCACAAGGCAATCAATGTTATAGGCTGTATGAAAATTGTCGATCCACCGATATTGCGGGCCCGCGCCATAGTACCAACTGCCGTTCGGATTGATTTGCGGCAAGGTCCACGACACTGCACGACGGGCAAGATCGAAGCTCGTGGAATGCCCGGAATGATGCCACCAGCGGAGCAGAGTGGCCGCGCCCAGTAAATTCGAATTGAAGACTGGCACCGACGAGCCGGGAGCATATGCTAAACAGATCCCACGTTCGTCTTCGTGGCGTTCCAGGGCAGAGATGATGAACCTTGCGCTTTGCTCCAACGCGTTTAGGTACTCCGGCTTCTTCGTGACGGCATAGGCCAGGTCGAAGGCTTCGGCAATGTGAGCCGTCCAGACGATAGTAGGACTGTCTTTCGGGATGAGTCCTCCACGGCTGGCGAAATCAAAGGCGTTGCCCCAACTCGCCCCAGGATACTGTTGAGAACTGTTCGCCAGGAGCCAGTCAAGGCAGGAGACGGCGGCGGAGAGCCACGATTCATCACCGGTGGCCAGGAAACGGTATAAATAACCTTTCGCAAAAAAACCTCGCGCCTTTGTGCTCTCGAGTTTCCCAATCACCAAGAGCGGCCGCACATTGAAGGGCAGAAGCTCGCCGACCTGAACGGCTACGCGCTGCAGAAAGAGACTGTTGAGATTCAGAAGGCGCACCAGCGGCGAAGCTAAGAAATCGTCAAACTCATATCCCCGGTAGTGCTGTTGTTGCAGATAGCGATGCAACGCGAGAAAAGCTTGGCTCGCAAGCGCCGCTCTCTTGCACAGAGGCACACTCGTCAATAAGGTGTCGGCGGATCTCACCCGCTTATCTAATGGCTCGGTCTTGCCGACCGCGCGATCAGATCCCAGTTGGTCGGCCACTGGCCAGCCAGTTTCTCTTTGTGCGTAGTTTTGAGAGAAGGACATCGAAGGTCTTTTGCGAAATGGAGAAGCTCTGCTTAACGCGTTCCGAGGAACAAAATTCAGAGTTTGACAGCGCGAAACATCATCAGTGTGCCGTGGCCAAGAATTGGAAATCCGAACATTCCCCCGAACTTCCGTACCGCCTCGACGCGGAATCCACAGCCGTCGAGCAGGCGGCGGAAACCCGATTCTGAGCTGTGTTTCGAATGATCGGGAAACGGATTTTGGCGCCACCGACCCAGAGGCTTGGTGAGGCGGTACATCGTCACGATCAGCCAGCGAGCAATTGGGTGCGCATTTGGCACTGAGACCAGCAGCAATCCATTTGGCTCTAGTACGCGCCGGAGTTCAACCAAAGCGGCGCGCGGCTCTGACAAGTACTCAAGAACAGTAGAGCAAAGCACGCCGTCGAAGGTGGCGTCCGGCCAAACCGCTTACCAAACTGGATGAGCGTGGCCACCACCGTGCCCAGCGACCCTGAAGCAGCGGGGAATTTAGAATGCCAAAAGGCTCATAACCTGCGTAGTCTCGTTCTTCGGCCCAGTGTCGTAAGGCGAGAAGTGAGTCATCTACAGCCGAAGAGATTTCGTCCTCTGTGCTAATCATACGGGCCACTGAAGGTGTCGGCATTACTTACTCTCGTGACGATAGTTCTGTTTAGTTAGGCTGATATGACGCTGCCTCACGGTATGCGCCAGATCGCTATGCCGGTTGCCATTTGCAGGATCGTCTCAGCTCCCTTTTTGGCCGCGCTTTTCCCGGCGCTGCCCGGAACAAAGACCACGTCGTCTGCTTGAAGTTGCAAATCAGGAGCCTTCGCGGCCAGAATTTTCTTGAGCGAAAACAGAACATCTTGCGGCCCGTCAGAGGTCTTGCGGATAAGCCTGGCAGAATCCAGGGCCGCATTCGGGTTGGTACCCTGAGCGAGAGCGATGGCTTTCAACACGGTAATGTCGTTGCCATTTTCCATCACAAAACCGCCGGGCTGGTGGACGTCGCCGACGACATATACGACACCCGCCTTGCTCACGACAATTGTGTCGCCGGGCTCCACGGCCACGTTATTCTTCATCGACTTCGCCGCACCAGTCAAAAGCGGTAGCTGAAGGGGATGTTGCGGATCATTGCGGCGCGTAATCAACACGTACGCGCCAGCTTTGGGGGTAGTACCGCCCGCGGCGGATATGGCGTCGTACAGCTTCCTCTCACCCAGCAACGGATAAATGCCGGGCCTCTGCACCTCGCCCAGCACCGAGATCCCCTGCGTCGCGTACTCCTTCACGAAAACGGTAACGTGCGGGTCGTTGAACAGGCCCTTTTGACTGAGGTCGCGTTCAATTTGCGTTGCCGCCTGTTCGACTGAGACTCCGCCCACCGCTACAGCGCCGAGTAGGGGCAGAGTAATCTCGCCGCCTGAACTAACGCGCACTTCGGTCTTGAAATCAGGCATGCCGTACAGGTTGACCTCGAGCAGATCTCCGGCACCTATCAACAGGTTGGGAGAGGCGGCGGTATTGCTCGCTACAACAGGCGTGGCCTGAAGCGCAGACGGACGCGCTTGCGCGCGAAGTTCTTGTGGACCAACTCGGTCCTGAGCTAGGCAATGGGCTGTTAGCAGAGCCATGAACACTAGCGCACTGCGGGAAACAGATTTTGCATTCATGACAACCTCCATGGATCAGGATGGCCAGCGGAGGCCTCTTCATCAGAGAGTTTCAGTCCGCTCCCTTGGGTCAAGCCCATAAGCGCCTTTCGGCAACCGGTGGTCCTTCGTAGGTATTCAGGGCGCACACTCCCTGACAAGAAAAAAAGAGCTAATCAGCACCGCACGATTTTTGGCGAATCGATACCGCGTGTGGCATTGCGAGTGTCAACGACAAGCTGTGCATCGCGCACAATGGCTGGGTACTCGTAATCGGAGTGATCCGTGATGATTGCCACGCAATCGTAGTCGCCGATGTTTTCCAAAGGAACTCGTTCCATGTGCAGGTCGTAATGACGGCCTTTGAGCAGCACCGGAAAATACGGATCGTTGTAGCTGACTATCGCGCCCCGTTGCTTCAGCAGTTCGATTATGGTGAGCGCCGGAGATTCGCGTAAATCATCAACGTCCTTCTTGTAAGCCACTCCAAGGATTAGTACGCGCGAGCCGTTCAGGGGCTTGCGCACACTGTTCAGCGCCGTCGAAATCGCAGTCACAACGTGGTACGGCATCGAAGCATTAATCTCGCCAGCGAGCTCGATGAAGCGAGTTTGGAAGTCCCACTCCTTCGCCTTCCATGAGAGGTAGAACGGATCCACCGGTATGCAGTGCCCGCCCAGACCGGGGCCAGGATAGAACGGTTGAAAGCCAAAGGGCTTCGTCGAAGCGGCGTCGATGACCTCCCATACGTCAATTCCCATGCGGAGGCACAGGAGCTTCAGCTCATTAACCAGTGCTATGTTTACGCAGCGATAGATATTCTCAAGCAGCTTGGTCATTTCTGCTGCAGCCGGCGTGGAGACTGGTACGATGCGGTGGAATATGGATTGATATAACGCGGCAGCAAGTTCGGTCCCTCTCCTGCTCAGTCCGCCGACAACCTTGGGAATATCGCATCGGGCAGTGGTGTTATTCCCGGGATCTTCGCGTTCAGGAGAGAATGCAACATAAAAGCCGTTGTCCTTGCCTCCCTGGCTTTCGCGCTGTGCCCGCAACCCGTGTGCATTTTTCTCCAGAATAGGCACCAGGACTTCTTCTGTGGTTCCCGGATATGTGGTGCTTTCCAGCACGACGAGCTGGCCTGGCCGTAGATGCGGGGTAATCGCTTCTGCCGTATTCATAATGTAACTGAGATCAGGCTCGCGCTGCTCGTTCAGCGGAGTCGGCACGCATATGATTACCGCATCCATGCTGGCGATGTCAGAGTAGTCCGCCGTAGCTGAGAACCGCTTCGTGCGCGCGAGTTGAATTTCAGTGGACGGCACACGGTAGATGTAGGACTCACCTCTGGAAAGCTTCTCCACCTTCTGAGCGTCAACATCGAAACCGGTGACTGGGAAACCCGCGTCCGTGAAGAGTAGAGCGAGCGGCAAGCCGACATACCCGAGCCCGATGATCCCGACGTTGGCGGTACGGTTGGCAAACTTCAACTCCAGCAACTCCGCTTCGTCCGCGCGCAAAGAAATGGTCGTCTGAGTCCTTACACTCATGGGTTTTATCTCCTCAAATGATCAAGACAATCTTCGTTAAATGATCAAGACAATCTTCGTTGAGAACATGAATTCTCTTAATGCCCAGTTAGCGTGCCCGGCGGAATCTTGGTGGTAGACGGCACCACCCATGTTGAGTTCGCGTCAAATCTGCTTTTGGTTTTCGCTAGCGATTCCTGGTGCGCCTCCGCCAAGGTGTTTCGACTGATCTCGACCGTAACTGTTGTAGCCGTAAAAATACTGGAAGGCTGAGGAGTCCAGCTCTGCGCCATTCAGTACGAATCCGGCAAGGCGCGCGTTTACCTTGAGTAGTAAATCCTGAGCGCGCAAGAAATCTTTTTTTGCGATCTGACCAGCGCGAATGACCAGGATCACCGAATCGGCCTCGACCGACATGCGAACCGCGTCGGTCATCGCCAGTACGGGCGGGGTGTCGATGATGATGTGGTCGAATTGTTCCCGCCAGCGCTCTACCAGTTCCTTGAAACCGGACACCAGCAGTTCGGTGTCCTCCGCCAAGTTAATTGGCCCGGCCGGCAGCACGTACAGATTGGGCACATCGGGGCAGCCCACTACAAGCTCATCGAATGTGGCTGACTTCCTCATTAGCGCGCCCAAACCAGCATTAGTGCTCAATTGCATGGCGTGGTGGACGCTGGGACGCCGAAGGTCGGTATCGACGAGTAGCACACGTCTCCGGAGCCGCGCGAGCACAATTGCTAGGTTCGTACTGACGGTGGTCTTACCCTCCCCTGGAAGCGCGCTCGTCACCAAGATCACTGCCGGATGAGCCCGGTGTGAAAGCAAGATCGACGTCACTACGGCTTTGTAGGATTCCGCGGCTATTGACATTGGGCGAACAGCGCTCACCAACTCGGGCCTCACGTTGCCGTTGAGGTCATTGAGCTCGGAAGACGCGACATTCTGGCTCTTTGTTCCAAGCAGCGGCACGACACCGAACGAAGGTAGCGGCGACACAATGACTGCCTGTTCCAGAGTGACAATCTTCTCTTTCACCTTCGTCAAGCCGAACGCCAGTAAGACACCGCCGAAGAACCCGAACAGGAGAGAAACCGCAAAGTTCCGCAGGAGATTCGGCTCGGTGGGCATTCTCGGCGGTCTGGCTGGATCGACAATCCAGATGTTGCTCGGTTTCAAGTTGGATGAAATGCTCACTTCTTTCTGCTTTTGCAGCAGATCCTCATAGAGTTTCCGGTTTGTCTCGAAATCGTGCTTCAGGATGTCGCACTGGATCATGTTTGCGTTCAGTTTGTCCGCCGTTTGCTTCTGCGCTTCCAGGGCGGCCCGCAGCATGCGTTCGCGCTCAGCCGCGCTTCGGTAGTCATAGGTTATCTGCTCGCCGGTTCTCCTGACCTCAGCATCCACCGACTGCCGCACCTGGGCAATTTGCTTCGAAAGTTCGACTATTTTCGGGTGTGTGGGGCCCAGCTGAACTGACGCCTGCGCCATCTGGTTTTCCAGGTCAGCCTGTTGTGCGCGCAGCTTTGTGACAAGGTTGTCGGGCCCCAGTTTCGCAATCAGCTCTGGCTGCCCCGAGCGCGCCAATCGGTAGTTGACTTCTTTCTGGACCCTTTCGGCTTCTGCTGCAGTGAGTTCCCTGTTTAGGTCGTCCAGCTTTGCCGTTACGATGTTCTGCTTATCATCCAGGCTAAAGATTCCATTTTCTTTTTGGTAGTCGATCAGCTTTTGCTGCGATTCTTGAACCTTGCCCTGTAGTTCCTTGAGCTGGCTCGCAAGGAAGTCAGAAATCTGGGTGCTGGCTTGAAACTGGCTCTTATAGAATTTTTCGACATAAGCACTAGATAATTGGTTCACGACCTCCGCGGCCAGCCGAGGATCTGCGCTTCGGAACCGAATCTCGATAAGCCGCGTCCCCTTCACCCTCGAGATCTTGAGGCTCTTTCGAAACAATTCCACGAGTCGATCTTCGTTGCTGGATTGCCCCACATGACCGGCGAACTTCGGGTTTTTGTCGAGGTGGAGATCGTTAATGACCTGCACGGCTAACGCATCGGTTTCCAGGATGCCAATCTGCGTGTCAATGGCCGCGCGGTCTTCAGGATCTTCCACCAGTGACGTATCCACGGCCTTGAATCCCAGCACACCACTGTCGTTTTCGTGGTGAAACACGACCTGCCCAACAGCCTCGTACTGTGGCTTCATCAGGAGTGATGCGGCCAAAACTATCACGACAACCAGGAGCGTAAACGCGGCGATGGTCTGCTTGCGGTGTTGGATGATACGCCACAGACCTGCTACGAACATTTCCTCGGGGACTGCTCCCACCCACTGGCGAGGGCGGTTTGATAGATCCGACTTGGACCTTGATGCGCTTTGCGTGGGGCGCTGTACCGCTGCGGAATCGCGCGACCCCTGGTTCATCAGTTCAAAATGCTTGCTCATTGTTCTTCGCCTTGACGCTGGATGTCCGCGTCCGAGTTAACTAACCCGCTGTCGAGCGCTTCTCAACTTGGGCCCTCATCAGTTGCGCGGGCGGGGGCGCGCAAGGCCATTCGTAGCTCCGCCCTCCGGGTCACATGTACCCGGTTCTGGGCAAATCATTTAGCACCGTGTTCCGGGAAAAAGAATCGGGTAAACGAGGGGTATCCAATGCGTACAAACCCCCAAAAGTGTATCGGGGAAAGGCCTGATTCCTATGAGTTTCGCCACACCAGACAGAACTCTTCCCTCTTTAATCACTGAACCCATCTGCGTGTTCCCGGTTTCTCGCTTGCGATGAGTCGAGGTCATCTTGTACAGGTAGAACGTCTCCTCAAGCCTTGGTTTAGGGAAGAGAGCGCGATACTAGTGTTCACGGTAAAGCTGGCAGACTAGCGGTTGTGGGGTCAGCGGGAACAGTCACGCTGGAAGTTACGCTGGCGCGCCAGTCGCGCCGACCCGACGGAGCTATCCCGCTCAGGTTCATCGTGCCCACTGAAGATTGCCTGCCAGCAACAGCCGCCTGGTTCATCGTCAGCCAGTTGAGTTCTGAGGTGGTGGGGCCTAGTGCTCAAAGAGCCATACCGAGGGATTCGGATCATTCAACGGCAGTATCACAAACTTCGCTGATGAAATTACGTACGCGACGCCGCTCGCTCCGGAGGAAGAGATCATGGTGACGGCTCCTCTTCCACTGGTAGGTGCGGAGGATATCGAGTATGTAGCCTTGAAAGGCACTCCTGACATTGGCCCCGTCGCGCCATCGATATCTTCGGTGCCGGTGAGGTTGCCGGTAGGGCTGGCACCGTCCGCAGTGAACTCGCCAGAGAAGATGGTAACACCAGACGTCGCTGGGTTGGTTGCCAAGCCGGCATAGCCACCCGACATGGAACTATCCGCCAGCGCTCCCGCTGCCTGCGGTTCGCCAAACCCGAACAGCACACCGCCATCATTGCCAATGAGGAAGGCTTGGTTCTGGTTAACCAGATAGGCAATTACACCGTGTCCAGCCACGATCGACGTTCGGCCATTGCTGGCCACGCTGTACGTCCCGGTCAGGGTATTGCCGGAAGCGGCGTTCCCCCCGCAGTTTTCGTCAAAGATTAAGGTGAGAGCGCCATTGCTGTCGGCCCCGAGTGAGCCTACGATCACGTCGGGCGAAGGGTTCAATCCGTTGCAGTAGGACTGCCCGGTCAGATAAATTATCACACTTCCTTGCAGCGACGCGTTGGAGAAGCCGCCGGAAGGCGCTTGCTGCTGCAGCATAACGCCGCTTAGGAGAGGAGTCGAGCCCATGAGAGCGTCTGTCTCCATCGCAAACAGCTTCCCTGAGTTCACGATATAAAAGACGAAATTTAGGCTATAAAGCGCCGTTCCTTCAAAGGAGAATCCCAGAGTCATTGTGCCGCGCCCGTTGGTCGTGTCGGAAACCGTGTATGTTGAAGTTGCGAATGTCGCCGGACCAACAATACCGTGCGCGTTGATATCACCGGCTCCGTTGGTGAGATTGCCCGCCCCGTCCGATGTGAGGCGACCGACGAAGGCATCGCGATTGCTTGAGGCGTCGAAGCCAGCTAGCCCGAATGCATAATCACCAGTTATCTTCGCCGTGCTGAACGCAGTCGTATCGGCTTTCTCCATGCTTCCCGAGCCGATCGACCCTCCGGGAGCATCGAACTCTATGAATTGCGCGTTGCCCTCTGCCGTCATAGCAAACGCCAACTGATAGGCGACACCCGCAATGCTGAGAGTCATCATCCCCCTGTTGTCTGCGCCGATAGAATAGGTCCCGGTGAAAGGTTGCGCCGTGAACACCGCACCTTGGCCGATACCATTGGCGTCGAGTTCGCCGTTCGTCAAGTTTCCCGCTCCGTCGGCCGTGAACCTCCCAACGGCGGCGAAAACAACCGACCTGCCACTGGCAATTCCCACGACGCCCACCGAAAACCCGTTAAAGTTGAACGTATAGTTGCCATTCAACTCGGCGTTGTTCACTCCCGAGGTTTGAGCTCGGACCGTCGAAGGAAAAACCGCGGCAAAACAAACGAACAATAAGGTATTGAGCTTCTTCATTGTTGCTCCTCCGCTCGCGAAGAATGGTCCGATAGGGCCGCTGCGGTTACCAGCCGCTGGCCGTGATTGCTCCCCGCGAAAGCACACCCATATCCTGATCCTGCATTTAATTCATATTCTTGAATTGACCAAATCAAGGCGGCGTCCAACCGTGCGCCCAGCTTGAAGATGAAATTTTTCATTCTCCCTAAACCCTCGAGACTCATAGCGCCGCAGATGCTATAAATGCTCGGCGTCCTCCACAATCCGGCGAATACCTCAAATGCTTCCAGGAAAATCACGGCGGGCCGCCCTCGAAGATGCAACCGATATTGATCCTAACCGGGCTTCCGAATGACTGCTCTCCCTCAGTGCGCCACGCGGGTCGCGAGTTCTTCGAGTGCTCTCCGATGCGCTGAATCAGACCTACACCCCAGAGCCTGGAACCTCCACTTATAAAACGCGCTACTCGGTTTCATCTGCCCCGGGAGCCCAAGGAGCCCAAAAAGGAGGCAGATTCCGATGTACCATGTCAGAAGCTCTGGAGTTCAGGCGAGCTCGTATACCAATCCATTACCATCCATCGCCGCGTACGCAACCCGAGCCTTATCCTTATCCGGTCCTTCGATCGCCCAACAATTCCCCTGTCGCACCAGCTTCATCTGGCTCCGCGCCCTCCACCACTGATTGACCTCTCGTGCAAGGGCAATCCAGATCTTCCCTTCCGACCGCAGATCAGCCAAATAGCTCAGAAGTGATATGTAGGTGTTTCGCGCCCGCGATTCCACAATATAGTCCGGGTGAACGATGAAGCTGGCCAGGCCTCGATGTTTCATGATTTCTGCAATTTGAGATTTCCAAAGATCAATCGAATACTGATTCAGGATATAAAAAAGGGAATAATCCTGAGTCGTGGTGACGGGCAACTCCAAGATCTTTCCGATGAAATATGGCGTCACGGTACAGCAGCCGCCACGTTGTGGATCCAAATGCGCGGTATTAGGCACGGACATGTCATAGGAAAATTCAAGCGCTTCGTACCAAGTAAGATTGCGATAGAGCGCACCTGAGCGAAATCCCTGTGCTCCAAGCTCTCGTCCGTATTGATTGATACGGCGTACTCGTTCGAAGAACGTCGCCTCCCTGGCAAAGAGCTTCCCATCATGATTGAGATCGTGAACGTTGATTTCGAAGCCCCTCGAGCGGATGTCTTCGATCAACGATGAGCGGAGATCGTACCGTTCCTCCGGAATCAGCTGAAACGAGCTTTTTATGCCGAAGCTCTCATCGACATCCATCAATGTCGGACAGAAATCGCGTCCTTTAGCGGTTTCCACGTCGTGTGTAACAATCCCGCAGCTCGGAAACCCCTCGGGCCAAAACCAGATGAACGGCACTTTTCTACCACCGTGGGCTTGCACACAGAGACGGAGCATTGTCTCATGCACTTGCTCAACGGTTCGATCAATTGGCCAATGCGGAAACGGAATCGAACGCCAATCTCCAAGTCTAAGTTTCTGGAGGTGTCGGCGAACGCTTGCACCTAAAAGTGGCCTTGTCCAGTAGTACAGCTTGGTAGCAAGCCACCCAGAAAGGAACGAATGTTTTCCTGAGCCGTTGCAATAGCGCTCCAGGTGGAGGTTGTCGACGACCTCGTCGGGATCGAAAGATAGGCTTAGCCCCTCTCGTTTGAACATCGCGTCGTCCAAAGCGTCGTGAAGCTCTCCATCTGCACTGCTGTGTACCGTGCCCTTGGTGATAGATCCATAACAAATCGCTTCGTGGCCGAACAGAAAATAACCCAAAGACCGCGACAGTTCGCCCTCCAAAAAACAGCAGGCGAACTCTTCAGGACAGCGATAGTAATCAACGAATGTTCGATTCATCGGTTGCAAACGAGTGACTCATGGCGCTTCCCGTCAAGTCCTCGCCATCTCATCCCCATGTTTCACCAGAGGTGACAGGCCTGACGATTCCAATTCATAGGTTATGGCCGAACCTCTGGAGGGCACAGCGCGCTATCTTACGAAAAAATAGTTCTGGACCTCTGCGGCAGCGAAACCCAATGTTCAAATCGAGAATATTGATCTGCTGGGGAGAAAGTCGCCAACCGGAAGCACCGCAATTTTCTATGCCGTGATCCACAGACGCAGCTTTAGGAATGACGACCACCGACTCGTGACGCAAGCACCAGTTCAAACCTACCTGGGCTTCCGTCTTGCCCACTAGGGTGCCGACCTTTCCCAAGACGTTTCGCGGGTCCCGTCTCTTGATGTTCTGCAGCCCCGTGGCCAGCGGGCTGAACGCGATGATGCTGATCTGGTTTTGCTTACAGTATTGTAGGACACCTCTCTCGATGGTTCTCTCCACCAAGCTGTAACGAACTTGATTTGATACGATCCGATTCTTGGAGAGTGTTGCCTGGGCTTTCCGGAGTTCTGAGGCAGAAAAATTGCTTACGCCAATGAACCGAATCTTGCCTAGCTCCACGAGCCTCTCCATCGCGGCCATTGTCTCTTCAATTGGCACTGCGTAGTTGGGCCAATGGAGTTGGTACAGATCGATATAATCAGTCCGCAATCGTCGGAGGCTTTGGTCTGCGGCCAGCACCAGATCCTGGAACCTGAAGTGCCTGGGCGAGGTCTTAGTTGCAAGAAAAACGGATTGCCTCCTACCCTTTACGGCTTCCCCGACAATCTCCTCGGTACCATAAGACTCAGCTGTATCTATCAGGCGAGCCCCCAGCGCAATCGCTCGCCTGAGAGGCTCGGCACCTCCTTTGTAGTTCCATGTCCCGAGTCCAACCTCAGGTAAACAAATATTTGTGTTCCCTAGGATTTTGCAGATCATCTCCTGCGTAGGTCCTTCATCACTAGGGAAACATTCAGGTGCGCCATCAATCCGCAAACTGCTTGGGTTCGCGTGTTTCAAAAGCCTCGCTTCACAGAAAGGTATGGCAGCAAGGCAAGTTCGGCGAGACCGGGAAGCGGGTCCTCGCGGCTGAAGACCGCCTCGACTTGGAAGCTCTTTAGCGACCGCAAGTAAGCACGCCAATCTAGACGACCGTTCAGAATCTGAACGATTCCCGTCGGTAGATCCGTGACCAAACGGATCCAAGTAACTCCTGCGCGGGCACGCCGAGCTTTCACCTGTTCTCCGACTTGATCTGCGAAGAGCATATAAGGGAAATCAACACCGGCTCCAGGGCCCAGAGTATGGTAGCCCCAAGTGCGTGCGTTCACGTCCAGCAACTTGTATTCTCCGTTGCGGGGATCCAGTTTATATTCCAGCTCAACCAGTCCGTAATAGTCGATCGCACGCAAAAAGCGCTCGGACAATTGTTCCAGCAGAGGAAGCTCGATCGTTTCAACGAACGTGCTGGCCCGGCCGAATTCTTCCGGGTGCTGGCGCCGCCGCCGGACGACCATGCTCCCCACCGCGCGGCCATCCTTGATAAAGGCGCAATAGGCGAACTGCTGCTGGCCATCCCCAGGGATCAAGTCCTGAATCATCACTTCACCTGGTCCAACCTGCGCCACTGCCCGCTGGAAGAGTTCCCGCAGTTCAGCCCGGTTGTTTGCTCGCCAACCCTTTGCCTTGGTTGCGTATATGAAGTGCTCCTTGATTGCTGGCTTGAGTGCGAGGGGAAAATCTGCCTGGATCTGCTCCAACTCGTCGAGGTCGCGCGGATACCAGGTTTGCGGGGCGGGAATTCCCAACTCCTTCGCTAGTCGGTAGGTATTCCGCTTGTCCCAGACCCACTGAATTCTGTTCCAGTCTCCCGTAGGAACGCGGAACCACTCTGTCAGCATTGGCCGGTAGCGTGCGAAGGCGGCTACTGTCTCATCTCGCGTCGGGTAGAGCACCCAGCCCCTTAGATTCAGTCGGTGACCGATGTTCAGCACGGTGTCAACGGTCAGGCGCTCATCGCGCAGGCTTGCCACGGCTACCGAATGCGTGGCATACCGCGAGAAGCGAGCGATGGAACGCTCATCGTCAATGATGCACGTGGGCACCTGTCGGCGTCCGAGGCTGCGAACGATTCCCAGCCCCTGGTAGTCACCGCCAACCACGACAGCGCCGATTGGCTTCTCCGAGCCTCCGGCCGTGGTCCGGCCTGCCGCGAAGAGATTTGTTTCTCCGACATTCATACCAGTTTATCTCTGCTTATCTAAAGCGCAGGCTTGCCGGAAATACAACGGGTCAACGCACGCGATGCGTAATGGGCGCCCGAAACAAATTGCATGAGTGGCCCGAAACTCCAAGCGGCTGGCGCGCCGAGAATGTGCATACCATCCACCGAGGTTTCCAGTCCCCGCCCCAGCCGAGGGTAGCCGTTATGTTGACTGATCGATTCCTTGAGTTTCGGGGACAGGAAGTCGTACTTGGAAATGTCGACGCGATATCCAGTCCCCAGAAGAACACGATCAACTATTCGTTCGGTTTCGTCGCTTAGCCGAATTTTCACTCGGTCACCTTTCACGCCGACGGAAACGACGGAAGTCCCAAGTCGGATAGGCACGTCTTTGAGGCGGTTTACCAGCCAGCCTGCGCCGGCGGGCCGTACCGAGCGCTTCCAGAGGTTATCCCGGAGTCCACGGGGCAAGTGGTTGAGCAAATCGGGCCTCGCCATCAGTTGGCTAAGCCCGGCCGGACCGACGTCGGTCGGAGCGTAGAGCATATTCCGAATAAGTGTGCCGGAGCGATGATGGAGCGTCTTAGAAAGCCAACCTTGAAGCCAGTGAATCCTTTGCGAGCGGGTAACGACCTCGGCCATAGCGCCACTTTCGTGGAGCAATGCGCCAGATTCGAGTGCACTCTGCCCACCGCCGATGACGAGCATTTCCTTCCCGGCGAACTGCCGAAGGTCGCGGTGTTCTGACGTGTGCGACGCCAGAGCAGACGGGAGGTCTCGGAATTCCGGGGGACTCCAAGCGAACGAGCCGATTCCCGCGGCAATAACTACGCGGGCAGAATTAAGCACTTCACCATCTTCAAGGACGACTCGGAAGCCTTTCCCATCGGTCTCCACGCGCGTAATCTTCCGTAGATCGAGGTCGGGTACCGCGTGACGCTGATACCACTGTCCATATTGGATGAAGCGGTCGAGTGGCACAGGATGGAACAAGTGATTGCCGTTCGCCGCCTGATACGCTTCTAACGTCAGCGAGTGGTTCGGGTCTGCGATCTGCGTCGCAGTCCAATTCGAGCGGAGAAACATGCCAACGGGCATGTTGCGCTCCCAAAAGGACATGGGCTCGCCAAAGACACGCACTTCCAGGCCCTTGACCGTGCGCAAGTGCGCAGCCGCAGACAGTCCGTAGGGGCCAGCACCGATGATCGTCACATCGCAGGTTGTCATGGCCACCGTATTTCCAAGGTTTTTTCAGTGAAGCTTAACTTAGAGAGTCCGTTCACCGGGTGTATGAAGAATGGAGGCCCGCGGATGCCCTTCGACAAAATCCGTCCAACGAGAATCGCGCAGGATTTAACGTGCAAACTGCCAAGGGCAACCTTGCATTCACGCTATGGTTAGGCGCAAATGTATCTTTGGTTAGAGGGATGAAGAAACCGATTGGTCTGAAACCGCTGGACGCTCCGCTAGCACCAACCACCATAGCCGGCACGGATGCTCAAAGACTTTCAGGCGGGCGTTGCCTCAGGATTTCACCGACCTCTAGCCGTAGGCCGAATACGTCAGCATGCTTCAGCCAAAGCAGTTGAATCGTAGGTTTCTGGACACGTCACTGGCCCGTCCGATTCGTATAAGAGCTTGGACATTGCGAGAAGCATCCAGGCCTGGGCCCATCTCATGTATGGAGTTCGGATGGTACAGAGGCGAAGAACGCGATAGTAAAAGAAGCCCCGCTCATCCCACATGTGTTTCATAGCCCATTGGAACACCGAGCGCGCCAATTCGACATTGCTCGGATCGATGTCCTTAAGTGCAAGGAGTGTGATGATGCTTTGCGCCACACAATGAATATCCACGGGATATGTTCTGTTGTGGAAATATCTGGGCGCGCCGTCCTCACGGAAAAAGTGGGCTCGGTAGAACTGGAGCCCGCGCCGGACGCGCGATTCGAACTCCGTTGTCCCGGCATAGCGTCCAATGGACTGCAGCGCGCACAGGTTATAGCCGGTATGGAAGTTGTCAATCCATAGTTGTGACGGCACCTCGCCATAGTCCCACGAGCCATCTGCATGCTGCATGGCGGCCGAGTGGCGGGCAACCCTAAGCGCTGGACCAAGGAATTTCCGTTCGCGAGTGTACCTATACACACGGCATAACAAAGCCCCACCAAGGAAATTCGCGTTGGGTACCTGATTTCGAAGACCAGGGACAGGATAGCTGAAACCGGCAACCGACATACCGTCGGTCCAATAGAGTTCGTCCAGGATGTACTCAGCTGTGCTCATCGCCATGCCCAGACATCGTCGGTCCTGCCGCTGCTCGTAGGCATCCAGTAGAGCGTTGCCCACGAACGTCGTGCACACCAGGTTGGGCGCCCCTGCCGGCACCACCATGGTGCGCGTCTGCCACGGAAAACTGTATCCCCAGCACCAGTAAGGAGTTCCTGGTGACCGAAGTGCGATCAGCCGTTCGATCATCGGCTCGATTAAGTCTTCGGTTTTGGTCACTCCGATTCTCGATAGCTTGAGGAATGCCGAGAGAAACAGGGCGATCGCTTTGGGATTCTGAGTCTTTGGAATACCCAAAAACCTGCGAATGTTGATTGGACTTCGCTTCAAAGCCTGAGTCAAAACAAGCCGAGGAAGTCTCGAGTTGAGGAATGGCAGAGCGGCAAAAATGTGGCTGTTCACGGCGTCGTACGGGTCGTACCCCGCCCAATCGTTGGCCTGACAATAGGCCAAAACCTTCAGGATCTGAGCTTCCAAGTGATTGTCTTTAGGCATCAATTGAGTTAGCGGCAGGGGCGTCGGTCCTCAGTGGTGCGGCGCGCGCGATAAGAGATCGACGAAAGGAAAACGCTTCGTAGTGCCTGCGAACCAAGATGTCGACGATGCGCGCACCGGCTCGCCCGTCCCAGTTCTTTGGTACGCTGTTTTCCCTCTTCCTGCCTACCTGTCGGCGAATAGCATCCTTGATAGTTTCCGTTTTTGTTCCCGCAATCGTATTGGTTCCGCTCTCGACCGTAGCTGGCCTTTCCGTGTTTTCTCTGACCGTGATGCAGGGGACCCCAAGAATTGTTGTTTCTTCCTGGATGCCGCCCGAGTCGGTCACGACGAGCGTTGCGTGCTTCATCAAACATAGGAAGTCCAGATAGCCCAGCGGGTCGGTCAAGACTATTCCTCCACGACAGTTTCCGGAGCCTCGTAAATCCCCTTTGCGTTCCTTTGCAGCTTCACCGGGATCAAATTCGATTCCGAATTCCCGGATTCGCCGCTGGGTTCGAGGGTGGACGGGAAAAACGACGGGGCAGTCCGTTGCAAGTTCTTCCAGGCCTCCCAGGATGTTTAGAAAGACAGCTCGATTATCCACATTGGAGGGTCGATGTAACGTCAGGAGTGCATATCGGGTCACAGCGTTAGCTCCTCCGTTTTTCCCTGCTTGACCCACAAGCGCTAACCGTTCCAGAACGGTTGATTTCTCAGCCTTTTCCTTGAAATTCAGGAGGGAGTCGATCATAGTGTTGCCGACGAAGTGGACCTTATCGGGCGAGACGCCTTCATTACGGAGATTCCGAAGCCCGCTCTCCTCCGTCACGAAGAGCAGGTCAGAAACATGATCTGTAAGAATGCGGTTAATCTCTTCGGGCATCGACCGGTCGAAAGAGCGCAACCCCGCTTCCACATGGGAGATCAGTGGTCTGGACCCATCTGCATCGAAGCAGATCTTAGACGTAACCAACGCGCAAGCAAGCGTCGAATTCACATCGCCAACTACAACAACGACGTCGGGCTTTTCCCCCAACAAAACTTCCTCAAACTTCTTCATAATCTCAGCAGTCTGGACCGCATGCGACCCTGAACCTACGCCGAGGTGAACATCCGGCTTGGGAAGATTCAGATCGTTGAAGAAGGATCCGGACATGAACTCGTCGTAATGCTGACCGGTGTGAACGAGCACATGTCGGATCGCTTCAACCTGTTGCCTCGGCCGGTTGGCAGAATTTTCCAAAAGTGTCCGGTTGTGTTCGTTAATTGCGCCTATGATTGGCCCAGCCTTCATGAAGTTGGGTCGCGCGCCAACGATAGTAAGAATCTTCATCAAATGACCTCGGACCGTCGCATCCTGCGAACTCACCTTTCCAGTGGAGCTCGCTCAGTGGTCACTTCTATACGGTTGGAGAACGGACGTTGCGACTCCGCGGCCGCGACAATCTGCTCTACAATGAACTCTAAAGCGGCAGTGGGTCTGACCTGTGGCCTTTCCGGACGCTCTCTCCGCACGAGCAAGATCTTGTCGTGCAAGCTTTCGCGCCACTCGATCAACACGAGCCGGCCTGTCTTGCTCAGATACCGATCGACAGCGCCAATCTTGCCACGAAAGATGCTGTAAACAGGGACGCCGAGGGCCGCAGCCTCCCGATTCATCGTGCCACCGCCGCTGATGACCAAATCCGAGTACCAAATCAGGCTCAGCCCATCCACAATTTTCTCTGGAATGCGCATCGTGCCGTTTGAGAAGATTTCAGGCCAACGCTTCCTTAAGTAAGTCGCTTGCTTCTCATTCCGGGGAAGCGCCACAAGCTTCACTTCGGCCTTCTTACTTACAAACTCGACTGCCGCCTCGAAGAGTTCGTCACTCTGTGGATCATGATAGTGTGCTTCAGTTGCCGGGGGGCGGATAGTCACCACCAGATCCTGCTCTCGGAGTCCGAGTTGGGACCTGATGCCAGGGTCAGGCACAAATCGACTGACATAGACATCTTCCTTGATGCCTGGATATTTCAGCGTTCGACTAGAATCGAATTGAAGCGCCGAGTTTGGAATTACGTCCGGGCACATATGCAACGTAGGACGAATGAAGGCCGAACCCTTTGCGAACTCATAATCACCCAAGACTAGGGACGGAATCCGCCAAATGGCAGACGCAATTAATTGAGACCGCGAACAGTGAGAGACGGCTAGGACCGGCTTTTGCCTCACGATCGTGGGAATCAACTGCAATGCGCGAAAACACAATCCCGCCATTTTGCGGAGCTTGCCCTTCCCGGAATGGTGGCCGATCAGCTTGCAGTTCAGATGAAAAAGATCTGCTAGATCGCGCACCTGAAAACAGTCGCGAGCGGTGAGCACGATCGAATAACTGCGCTTCTGCAGTTCTTCAATAATTGGTATAAAAAATGGCACGTGAGGGGAGTTATCCAAGTCGATCCAGATCTTCCCCTTCTCGGTAAACTTTCCGTTCCCGTTTTGCTTCATCATTAGCTTGTCAAAAATGAATACTGCTCTGGCTTGTCATAGACAGAGACATGGGGAGTTTTCATCTTCTCCGGAGTGAGATTCCTTAAGAGGAATGGCGCGATGATGCAAAGGCGCCGTCTCAACTTAGGATGCCAAAACTTCACACGTCGAACGGAAGCCTAGTCGAGAGTCACATGGCAACTGCGCGCCCGGAGAAATGCAAGACCTCTTCGGCCACCCGCTGCTGTTCCTCGGGTCGGAGTTGCGGATACATGGGCAGAGAGAGAACCTCGGCGGCGACCTTCTCGGTGATCGGAAAGTCGCCTTGCTGATGGCCCAGACCAAGATAAGCCTTCTGTAGATGTAGCGCCACTGGATAGTGAATTCCCGTGCCAATTCCAGCTTCTGCGAGGTGCATTCGGAGTGCCTCTCGGCATTTTGAGCGAACTACGTAAAGGTGGTAGGCCGCGTTGCATGAAGAGGGCTCGTAAGGTGGCGTGATAATTTCCGCCACGGGACGAAATAACTGATGATAGCCAGCGGCGACTTCGCGCCTCATGCGGTTCCACTCCACCAGATGCTGCAGTTTGACCCGCAAGAGCCCAGCCTGAATGCTATCTAATCGACCGTTATACCCCTCCAGGTCGTGATAATACTTCTGCGCCTGGCCATGGTCGCGCAACATTCGGATTCTTTCCGCGATCGACTCGTCGTTGGTGGTCACTGCGCCGGCTTCTCCGCACGCTCCCAGATTCTTTCCTGGGTAAAAGCTGAAGGCAGCCGCTCGGCCCATGGAACCAGCTTTTCTCCACCGGTTCTCTTTTCTGGAAAAATACTCTGCGCCATGAGCCTGGCAAGCGTCTTCGATGACGATCAACCTGTGTCGCTCTGCGAGCTCGAGAATGGGATCCATGTCGGCGGTCTGGCCGTACAGGTGCACAGGAACGATGGCTGTGACGGGCCTTCCTGTGTTCTGGTTCAATAGTCTTCCAGTCGCGCGATCGACGTGGCACCGTGTTTCCAAATACTCCTGAAGTCTGTGCGGGTCCATGTTGTAAGTGCGCTCATCGATATCCACGAAGTCCGGCCACCCCCCAGCCTGAGAGATAGCCTCCGTCGTTGCGACAAAGGTGTTCGGGACAGTAAGAACGGTATCGCCTCGCTGAACTCCAGCGGCAATCAAGGCGAACCGTAGGGCATCTGTACCACTCGCCACGCCGACACAAAACCGCGTTTCGCAAAACTGCGCAAACTCCTGTTCGAAGTCTTCGACCATCGGTCCACCGACGAATCCAGCTGTCTTCAGAGTGCTTCGGAACACTGACACCAATTGCTCCTCGAGTTCAAGGTGTGGTGTGACCAATTCTAAGAAAGGAATTTTCTTCATTGACTATCTTCAGCTCAGCTGCATTCTAGTCCAGCGAGGTCGCTGATTCGGCCGTGACGATCTTCTTGCGAAGGTAGGTTGCTAGTGCTGATGTGAAGATCTCTGCGCCTTCGGAATTGAGATGAGTTTCATCTGACTGGTAATATCTTGTGGAGAGCACGCTTGGATCCACAGGTACTAACGTCTCCACTCCAACCTTTCTTGAAGCTGTGACCATTTG
>WNFO01000961.1_pt1 | contig 52870 bp, 50 predicted proteins | sample 5400251 | NCBI WGS metagenome assembly WNFO01 (sample SAMN13153354, study PRJNA577476) | soil metagenome | isolation source: 100 cm saprolite under Madrone tree | place: USA:California | collected 2016-06-14 | reverse complement strand
CTTGGAAATTGCTGCAATATCGGTGATGGTCATCGTGGGGTTGGCCGGGGTCTCGATGTAAAGCATTTTTGTATTGGGACGCAAGGCGTTGCGGACGAAGTCTGGCGCGGAGGTATCCACAAAGCTGAATTCCAGGCCAAAGTGGACGAGGAGTTGGGTGGAAAGACGGAAAACGCCGCCGTAAACCGCTTCGGACAAAACAACATGATCGCCCGGGCGCAGCAGCCGGAAGACCGCGTCGATTCCTGCCATCCCCGACGAAAAAACATAAGCGCTGTGGCCGCCCTCCAGTTTGGCAATCGTGCGTTCCAAGGCTTTGCGGTTCGGGTGGTTCGTTCGCGCGTAGTCGTAGCCTTTGTTCTTGCCCAGTTCTTCGCTGACGTAGGTTGACGTTTGATAGATCGGAGCGACGATGGCCCCCGTGGCAGGATCAGGCTCTTGCCCGACATGAATGGCGTTTGTGGCAAAACCCATTGTGCTCTCCTTGCGATTCCTTTTCGGATCGTGGCGCAGTCAGTTTGACGTCCGGCCCTGACCGTTCGGGGTGAATTCCGCTTCATGGAGCCCGATGTTGCTTGCCGAGCAGATTCTTGAGAACTTACAGGAGCGATGCGGATTGAGTCAAATGGCCAGTGCTTTGGATTTCCACGGCAGTGCAGCGGCGGGGCAGCACCTCCAGCATATGTTGCATCCAAACTTAACGTTGCGAGGCTTGACCCGGCCTGCCGTTCCGTGGACCATGGAGTCCGGCGATTTATGACCTTCTCGACAGAGTTTCTTGCCGGCCTTTGCATTGCGGCCTGTTTGGTGTTTTCCCAAGGCGTGGACGCCCAAAATTCACCGGCGCCGGCGTCCAAGCCGCAGACGCCACCTCCCGCCAGCGAAGCACAGACACGCATCACCATTGAAGTGACCGGCGGCGAGAAAAGCGTCCCCGTGGAGAACGCCAGCGTGTATGTAAAATTCATCGAAGAGCACGCGATAAAGAAGGACAAGAAACTGGAAATGAACGTAAAGACCAGCCGCGATGGCATTGCACACGTCCCGAACGCTCCGATGGGGCGAGTTTGGGTTCAAGTTGTCGCTGAAGGATGGCATACGTATGGACGCTGGCTTGACATCACGGACGCCAAGCAGACGATCAAGGTGCATCTTGAGAAGCCGCAGAAGTGGTACTGATGAAAAATCTGCCGCGGACCGTTGAGATTCAACGGTTTAGGAAGAGCGAGAGAAAAACAAGAGAGTTCTCTTCGACTGAATGCTGAAATCCTTCAGCGAATTATTTCCTGCTTTCGTTTGGATTTTTTCCAAGCACCGCAGCGCGAGTGTGAAAAAATAAGGTTGCACTCAAATGGTGCAAACAGGACGAGAGTGTTGAAGGGTGAGAGGTTAGCCCTTCGTGGACAGGGATTTCCACAATGTTATCAACATTTATGTTGAAAACTTAATGCAGCAGAAATATTTTCTTTGGACTTCGGCACTCGTCTTGCCCTCTTGCGGACGCAGTAATTTTGACCGTTGCGAAATCAGAATGGTACAGTACCAATCTGGTTGTGCTTGATGACGGAAACTTACGACGGACCATTTTCCCTTCTCCAAATGTTCTGGGGCAGCATCACTGCCCGGCCGCTGCGCAGTCTTCTCAGCGTTATTGCTATTGCCATCCAGGTGATTCTCGTACTGATGATCGTTGGCCTGACATCCGGCGTTATTTCCGAGTGGGGAAAACGCGTCGAGGGAATCGGCGCGGACATCCTGGTGCAGCCGCCGAATGCCTCGATCTTTTTTGCATTCCTAAGTGTCGGGATGCAGGAGTCGCTTGGCGAAAAAATTGCTTCGCTGAGCGGGGTAGATGAGGTGGCTCCAACGGTCATCCTCACGGAACCAAAGAGCTTAGTGATGGTGTACGGAATCGATTACAAGCGCTTCAATGCCCTGAGCAAAGGTTTCCTGTTCCGCGATGGAAAGCCGTTCGAGGGGCCGGACGATGTGATTGCGGATGACATTATCGCGCAAACGCGCCACTTAAAGGTGGGGAGCCAGGTCACGCTGTTGAATCATACGTTTACGGTCACGGGGATCGTCGCCCACGGAAAAGGCGCGCGATACTTCATTCCTCTTCGAACGGCGCAGGAAATTGCCGTGGCGGACAAACGCGTTTCCATGTTTTATGTGAGAAGCAAAGGAGATACGGAAGCCACTCGCGCTCAGATTCTAAAGCTGATGCCAGAAAACAGCGTGCGTTCTTTGTCGGAATACATGACGCTGATGAATTCGTCGAACTTGCCGCAATTGCGCCCCTTCACCCGGACCATGGTGGCCCTGGGAATTGTGGTGAGCTTCCTGGTGGTCCTTTTGAACATGCACACCATGGTGATGGAGCGCACACGCGAGATCGGCATTCTCAAAGCGCTCGGTTTTTCCAGGCTGGACGTCGTCCAGATGTTGTTGGGTGAGACTCTTATCCTGGCGTCAATGGGAACGGCCTTGGGAATAGCGCTTACTTTCGTGACCCAGGCGGTTTTGAAGCAGACCAATCCAGGCCTGACCATTCTGATTTCCCCTGCTTGGCTTTTTTCTGCAGCAGCGCTTGCGCTGCTGGGAGCGGCGAGCGGAGCAGTCTATCCCGCACTCCGAGCCGCCAGCTACGACCCCGTCGTCGCTCTGGCTTACGAATAACCCTCGATCACGCAGCCAACTGCAACGTAACCCTGTTCAGTAATTTTTTTGCTGACACGGAGCAAATCCCATGGGAGAAATGGGGAATGGCCCCTTCCTTGGATAAGCATTATCAAGCCCGGATTCTTAAGCGCCGGGACCTTTCGCCGGATCTCTGGACCATGCGCATCGACCCCGGCGGACCCTTTGAATTCCGCGCCGGACAGTACGCCACGCTGGGAGTCGAGCAAGATGGAAAGCGCATCGAAAGAGCGTACTCCATCGTTTCGTCTCCTTATGAAGAGTCGCTTGAGTTTTTCTTCGAGCTGGTTCCGCACGGGGATCTCACGCCGGATCTTTTCAAGCTGAACAGCGGCGACACGCTGCTGTGCAGAAAAATCGCCAAGGGCCGTTTTACTCTCGATTTGCGCAGCGCGAGAACCAACCACTTGCTAGTTTCCACGGTGACGGGAATCGCACCGTTTGTCAGTTACGTTCGAACGCTGTACCGAGATTGGAAAAATGGGGACAGCCCGATGCCCGGGGCTCACAAACTGTACTGTCTCCATGGCGCCAGCCGCTCTTGGGAGTTTGGCTATCGCGAAGAATTAGAGGGTTATTCGAATGAGGTGCCGTGGTTCAAGTATGTGCCCACGGTGAGCCGGCCCTGGGAAGATTCGAATTGGCACGGCGAGACCGGGCGCGTCGACGATTTATTACGTAAATACTCCGATCGGTGGGGATTGCAGCCGGAAGAAACCACAGGATATTTGTGTGGGCATCCAGCAATGGTGGAGCATTCGCGCGGCATCCTTTACAGAGCAGGCTGGAAGAAGGATGCGGTGTTTGAAGAAGCTTATTTTCAGCCGGCGAAGGGCGAGGCAGCCGGAACGGGCTGACTCCGCAATCAAAACCACATTCAATTGCAAACCCAACAGGTTCAATCAAGGTCAAATCAATTTTTTGCAATCCGAGAATTGTTCACCAAACGGCTAACCGCTTTCACCTAAGGCATATTAGGCAGCGGGGCCGTGTTCTTCGAGCTGGATAGTGACGTCTTCGATGGTCGACAGCGGACAGAGGACGTGAACTTTCTCGTTATGATCCTCGACGTCGATCTGCAATTTCCTGCCATGCGTGCGAATCTGAACGCGCTCATTGCTATCAACAACTTCGACGAAAGCCGCATCAGGATACTTTTTCAGCTCCTTCACGACGGCACGGAGAATCGGCAGCGCCTCCCGCGCCTGGTCGCAGGCATGGCGCAGGTCTTTGTCCGGCACGAAGTGCATGGCCATGGGAACGGCGGCGGCGGGGACCCATATGTGAACGTGGGAGCCGCCGGAGCGGAATTCGTCGACGTCGATGCGTATCACTCCTTCGCGCATGGTATACGCGCCTGCGAGAACAAGGGTTCCGCCAAGTCCGAGGGCAGCTTTCGCGAGTAGCACCATGGTGGCCTCCTGCAATTTGAACATGGCGGCGTACAGCCGCTACAAAATCTGGGTTAGTCGGCCGTATCAAGCCACTACAAGTCCTGAAAAGCCGGCCGCGCTCCGATCTGGCCGGAAGGCCGCCGGTAAAGGCCGGCTAGTCCGCGACGTTTTTGGAATCGAGCCACACACGTACGGTGTTTTCGTGATCCTTCACGGAAACGAGTTCAGTATCGCCCTGCGACGCCAGAGCATGAAGGGCGGCGACGAGATCCAATTCGTCCTTGCCGGCGGAAAAGAGCGCGTCGATAACCTTCATGGGGACCTTGACTTCGACTTCGGACTTTTTGGAATTTTCCTTGTCGCGGACGTGAACGATGAGATGGTTACTCTGCTTGGCGACGCGCACGTCGCAATCGTTGCTCTGTACAGTTACGAATTCGCCGTCTTTGGTGGTGCGGATGGCTTCGACGAGGGCGCGCAGGTCTACGTCATTAACATGAGCGTTGTCGATTTTGACCTTGCCGTCATGAATCCGCTCCTGGTGGATGGCCGGAAGGACCTTTTCGGCGAGTTCGAGAGGGACGTTCACGCGGACGGTTTCACCGTTGGCGTCAGAGCTGATGACGCGGACATGCAGCCAACGGTCTTTCGAGATGGATGTCGTTGATTGCGTGGAGCTTGTCGGTGCCGACGTGGATTGCGCCAAAGCGCCCAGCGGCGAAAGGGCCGCTGCGGCCAGCAGTATCGATAAACCTCCGGCAGCGGTGGTGCGCACGGTCCTCGCGAGGAAAGGGCTGTTACGGTCGGACATGACTGGATGCCTCCTGACCGGCGCAAGGCCGGCTCTTGGACATAGATACGAGAGTGCTGGAAATAAAGTTTCCCAAAAGATAGGGGAATAGGGGGTGGAAAAGGCTGGATACAGAATTATGGAGGAGCGAATAAAGGGAGCAGAACGACAGGATGGGGGAAAAACCGACGTGGTAGGGTCCACCTGTTGCGAATTGCCGGCCAACCGCATCAAAGCAATGGGGTCTTGGAGGGACAATGGGCCATGCTTAATTGGCGCGCGCTGATCGGCGCGTGCGGTCTCCTAGTCACCGTTCTCGCCTTTCGGCTCTTCTATATTCAAGAGCTGTTTTTCGCTTTCCTATTCTTTGCCATTCTATTTTTATTGCTCTTGCTGATGGCCGCAGTTGTTTTCTGTGTGCTGTACGTGTACGTCAAAGGAATGACCTTTCTTGCCGTGCGCGTCAGTGCCCAGGGGCATCGCGCTTTGCCCCTGTTCCGCATCGTGGTGCTTTGGTTCGCCCCCACGGCCACAAAAACTGCTCAGGCCCTGCTGCTCGCGCACCGCATTTTGTTCTATCCTGTCTACGGCTTGGCGCACGAGTGGTCTCAATCCCTCCGCCGCGATGTCTCTCAATTCCGCGAGGACACCGAGCGCGCCGTAAGGCACTTGCGGTTCCTCGTCAAGAACAACTAACTCCCCCAGAGTCAGTTGTTAGTCTTTAGTTGTAGGTTGTAGGTCGGAGGTGGGCGGCGAAAGGAAGAACGCGCAACAATAAGACGGATGAAAATCTCCGCATTTGCATAACCCACAAGGGTTGGGGCACCCGCTGCCAATCCAGGATGAGGATAGACTTTGGGCCTGCCACTCGCAGAGCGCCAACATTAAACAAAAGAATTTTCTAATAAAACGTCCTCCTTGGTACCTATGGCCCATTGATGTTCGTGCGCCCGCCCCGCATCGTTGTACCCACAGAGGTGTTTATGGAAGAACCAGCAACTAAGGAATCTTCTTGCAGCAATAGGGATCGCCGGGCAACGCCCCGGTACCAATTCCAGGTTGATATTGAAATCGCATGGAACTCCAAGACTGTTTGGGGCCGCGTCAGGAACATTAGCCGGGGCGGCATGTTCATCGAGGTGGCTAATCCTCCGGAACCGGGCGCCAAATTCTCGGCCAACCTGTCGCTCAACGTTCCGCTGCGAATCATCGGCTTGGTGCGCAGAACTACGCCGCGATATGGCATCGGCGTATCATTTCTTATCCCGGATCAGGCGGATCAGCGCCGCTTTGAGGCGCTTCTCGTGGCCCTGGCGCATGGATCGGACCCGGCCACGGCTGCCGCGAAGCCTGCAGAAGGGAATCCAGACGGGCCGCTTCGCTGTTTCGCAGCCGTGGCGGGCTCGCGAGACTCCTCAGGTTAATCGCTTTTCAAAGAGCCTGGATCACCTGCCTGACTATGGCTTCTCTGGGTGAGCCAATTTCCGTATAGCCAAAGGTATTACCGGAAGACTTTCTCTGCGACACTATTCGGGCGGCTCCCGAAATCGCTGCGATAAGTTTCGTGGTGCCCTGACGGACGAACTAAGCCAAGGATAGACAGACGATGAAATTGGTTTCGGTGAACACCGGAATTCCGCGGGAAGTGAGTTGGCACGGGAGAATGGTGACGACGGGGATCTTTAAGGAGCCCGTCAGTGGACGGGTAGCCCTGCGCAGGTTGAATCTGGACGGAGACCGGCAGGCGGACTTGACGGTGCATGGGGGCGAGCACAAGGCGGTTTACTGCTACCCGCTGACGCACTACGACTACTGGAAGAATGAGTTGCCGGGGCGGGAACTGCCGATGGGCATGTTTGGAGAAAATTTTACGATTGATGACGGCGCCGCGGGCCTCCTAAGCGGGCTGGGATTGCTGGAAGAGTCCGTTCATCTGGGCGACCGGTTCTCCATCGGCACGGCCGAAGTGGCGGTGACGCAGCCGCGGATGCCTTGCTACAAACTGGGCGTGAGATTCGGGTCCGACGACATGGTAAAACGATTTCTGGCAAGCGGAAGGACAGGATTCTACGTGATGGTGCTGCGTGAGGGAGAAGTGGGCGCGGGCGACGAGATGAAGATGATTGCGCGGGAGGCCAACGCCATACAGGTCTCGGAGATTACACGTCTCTACGTTGCGAAGAGGTTTGGAGAGGCGGAGATCCGCTCGGTGCGGCGGACGTTGCGAGTCCCAGAATTGCCCGAGAGTTGGAAGGAATATTTCCGCGAACGGTTGCGGCAGGCGGGGGCGGGAAACTAGAGAGCGAGCAGAGAACAGAGAGCAGAGAAGAGAACAAAACAGAGAACAGAAAAGAAAAAGCCCCACCCTCGGGGACCAAGGGTGGGGGAGTTGGGGATTGCCGTCAAGCACTTCCCTCGGTGGCGTTCTCGGAGGCAGTCCAAGAAGCCATCGGGACCTGTTTCCGACCTTTGCTATTCAGCGAAAAACTACAACTCCCGGACGGGTCACGTCTGTTCAAAATTGAACACTGACTGGAAACTGGAAATCAGAAACTAGAAAATTGGAAACTAGAAAACGGAGAAGGGAAATGCTTAACCTTTGGTCCGCAGCATCGCCCGGGACGCAAACGACGCGCAGAAAACATAATCGCGAAGGGTAAGGGACCCGCTCGCGGCCACGATGCCTGCATCACGCGGCTATGCTATCCTTCCACGCGGTGAACGCGAAACACGTCACACCGATATTGAACGTGTCCGACATCTCCGCGAGCTTCGGGTGGTTCGAGAAGTGGGGCTGGAGGAAGCGCTGGGACTGGGGAAAGCCTCCGACTTTTGGAGCGGTCGGCTCCGGCGAATGCGAGATCTTTCTGTGTGTAGGGGCGCAGGGAGGCCGCGGGAAGGGCCCGAACACTACTACATTTACCGTCGACGGAGATGAAGCGGGCGACAAGGGCATATGGATGTCGGTGTGGGTGGAGGACGTTGACGAGGTCCACAGGCAGTGCGTAGCCGCCGGGCTGGACGTCACTTTTCCACCGACCGACATGCCGTGGAAGGTCCGCGAGATGCACGTGCGGCACCCTGATGGGCACGTCTTTCGGGTCAGCAAGGGGACTGGGCGCGAGACGGAAGAGTGAAGCTGCAGCTCCGTCGCCAACGAAGAGCGAAGAAATCGCGATGCCATGCGCCGAAATAAAGCCTGGCGCCCGCCAAGGTCAAAAGACGAACTTCAGAAGCAAGAGATAGACAGTTACTCCATAACTGTCTTGACAGAGACGGTTGAGTTGACAATAAGCACCTCAGCTTTGGTTAGGACCGCTTTCACCCGAACTCTGGACGACACTTTCGATTTTCAGTGGAGGCGCAGCCGTGGATAAACTGTCTACGTTTTTCACGCTCATGGCCGCGATGAGCATTGCAGCTGAACGCGTGGTCGAGATCGTCAAAGGAATTTTTCCGACTCTGGCTGCGACCGCCAGCGACGCCAACAAGGAGCGCCGCCGACACATGACGCTGCAATTGCTGGCGGCACTCGCCGGCATCGCCGTGGCTGTCACTACGCGGACACAACTCAACAATGTGCTCGGAAATCTTCTTCAACCAGACAGCGACATCTGGACTTTTTCGAATATGGGTTCGATGGCGATGAAATACTCCATCATCGGCGTGATGGTCAGCGGCGGATCCGCAATGTGGAACCACGCGCTCGACATCGTCGGAGCGTTGAAAACCGCCCAGGAAAAAAAGGTCGCTTAATAGAACTTTCTACTGAAGGTCCCGATTGAGGTAGCTCGCCACTAGGTCTTGGCTTGTGCTGCATTGCTACTTCGTCAGCTCGGGCACGCGTTACAAATCAGACATCGCAGAGGTCGGCGGCTTGGCGCAGGGAGGTGAGCGGGTCGCGGGTGGGTACGAATTCGTGGGCTACGAAGCCGCGAAAGCTGGTGGCCGCGATGCCGCGCATCACGCCGTCCCATTGGACTTCCTGGGTGGCGTCGAGTTCGTGGCGGCCGGGAACGCCGCCTGTGTGGAAGTGGCCGATCCAATCGATATTTTTCTGAATGGTGCGAACCAGGTCGCCTTCCATGATTTGCATGTGATAAATGTCGTAGAGGAGCTTGACGCGGGAAGAATTGACAGCCTGGACGACTTGGACGCCCCAGGCGCTGTGGTCGCACATGTAGTCGTGGTGGTCGACTTTACTGTTGAGCAGCTCGATGCAGATGGTGACGCCGTGGTCCTCGGCGATTTTTTTGACGCGATTGAGGCCGGTAATGGTGTTCTTGGCGCCTTCTTCGTCGGACATACCTTTGCGGTTGCCGGAGAAAGTGATGACGTTGGTCACGCCGGCCTTGGCGGCGAGCGGAATGTATTTGCGAAAACCTTCCTCGATTCTGAAGTGATTTTCGAGGCGATTCATGGCGCTTTCGATCTCACCCCCGCCGGCGTAACCCATGCTGCAGATCAGATCATATCGCCGGGGAACTTCAAATTCGTCAGGATTCAGGAGGTCGATGGCTTTCAAACCGATCTCGGCGCCGTAGGCGCAAAGCTGGTCGAGCCGGATTTTCTGATAGCACCAGCGGGAAACGGACTGCCGGATATTGCCCTTGCGTTTGATCGGAGCGGATCCCTGAGGCCACGAGGAGGAAGGAAGGGACGCCCAAGCGGCGCCGGATAGAACACTCTTGAGCACGTTGCGGCGCGATAGTCTGGACATGTTGGACACGCAAGTGTAACGGAGAAAAGCGTAGTGAGGGAGGAAAATTACGTTTTTGGCGGCTTGGAATCCTGCGGAAGGTTGGCGGCGGATTTGGGGAGTTCGACGCGCCAGATATTTTTTTCCGATTGCCGGACGACGCCGACTTGGTTGGATTCGGAGGAGCCGACCTGGCCCACCCAGACGACTCGGAAACGGGCTTTTCGCCAGAAGCGGCGGACTTCGATGGTCTGGCCAGGCGTGGTTAGGAAGCCGACGCCGTCGAGACGTGCGCCGCCCTCGCTGAGATCGACGGTGTACGCGCTCTGGGCAAAAGGATAGCCTCGGGGATCTGTGCCTCTGACGACAACGCGGAGAGTCTTGGGGACACGGGGCTCCTTGCGAGTTCTTTTCCAAAAGTCAGATAGGGGTTGTTTGAAGGCCAGGCCGACGCGGGTTTCGCGGTCGGAGTACGCGTCGAGATAAACAACGCGGACTTCGTGCTCCTCGCTGCTGCTCTTGCGCACAAGAAAAACGTTGTCACCTATGGCGAGTTTGGCTTTCAGGGTGACCAGGGCGCCGTTGTCATTAACAAGGAGGGTCTCGGCGTCTTCATGGAAGGCACCGCCTTTTCCGGCAAAACCGTAAATCACGAGCGGTACGCGCAGGGAGATGCGCTCGCTGGAGCGGGGAGTTTTCTTCGCAGGGGTAGCAGGTAAGGGGACGGCAAACGATACAGGCGTTGGCGATGGTTCAGGATTGTCGAGGGGGGCGACTTCCATTGCTTCTTGAGGAACGCTGTTTTGAGGGCCGTGTTCGCGGCACTTGAAGTCCCAGGTCTGCTCGAGTATCTGTTCGAGGGATTCCTCACGATTCAAAAGGGTGACCCAGGAATCGCAGTCCCCTTGAGGGCACCTGAGCCGGATAGCGAAGTTCCTAGGCATGAGATTTCCCTACATAAATTCATGATACCTGCGCGGCCGGCTCCAGGCGGAGGACCGCTGAGACTGTGTTCGTCGAAGAGTAAACGCTAGGGGGCGGCGTCCGGTTGGCGATATTCTCTGGTTGGGGGCTGTAACCTTAGGCAAGTTGTTGAATCGAATGGGGCTCGGGCACTTGAGTCCGCTGGGCAGGGGATTTGCTCGCAGGGTCGTCCAAACTTGCGGATACTGGCGGGCGAGAAAGAACTGTTTCACGAGCTAATCCGGCCCTATGAGCGGATGGTTTATCTGACGTTGTTCTCGATTATAAAGAACGAGACCGATGCCGAGGATGGGGCGCAAGAGGCGATCATTAATGCCTACCGCCATCTCACGTCCTTTCGCGGAGACGCCAAGTTCAGCACCTGGCTGACAACCATTGCCATCAATGAAGGGCGGAAAAGGCTGAGAAAATCGAAGGGAGCGGCGGAGCAATCGATTGAGGAGCAGGAGGAGGGCCACGAAGGCGACTACACACCGGCGCCGTTGACGGATTGGCGCGAGATTCCACTGGCAGCACTGGAACGGAAGGAACTGCGCGAGGCGCTGCGAATTGCCGTGGCGGAATTGCCCGACATTTACCGGCAAGTATTTACCTTGAGAGATCTGGAAGAACTGAATATCGAGGAAACGGCGCAGGCGCTGGGTATAAATCCTGGGGCCGTGAAAGTGCGGCTGCACCGCGCGCGGATCATGCTGCAGAAGCGGCTAGTTCCGTTCCTGAAAACGACAGCTCCGGCACGCAAACGGTTCTTCGGGAGAGCGCTATGAAACTGGATTGCAAACACGTTTGGGAACACATCTCGGAGTACATCGACAACACCGTGGATGCCAAGCTGCGTGAGGAAATCGAGCGGCACCTGGAACACTGCGAAATCTGCTCGGCGATCCTGGATTCGACGCGGAACATCCTGGTTTTGACGGCGGACGACCGGACGTTTGAATTGCCGGTGGGATACAGCGAACGGCTGCATGAACGGCTGAAAGAGGAAATCGAGAAATCCTAGCACTTGCCCTTCGGATGGCGAGCCGGAGAAATATCCACAGTTAGTGCAGCATGCGATGACCGACAAATTCGGCTGCAAGCAACAAAAGGGTGAGGACAGACAGAATGAATTGAGCCTGTTCGGACCTTTTCTTTTGCTTCGAGACCGGCTGTTGACGCCAGGCTGACGCGGGGCGTCCCCGCAGTCTCCAAACCTGCCAAAGAACCACGAGATTCAGAAGAGACCCAGCCAAAGCGAGAAGCAGCATGGGGATGCGTATCGCGTCGATATGGATGCGGTCGGCTAGCTTCAACGCACCCGTAGCAGCGGCAAAAGCCCCAACTCCTATCAAAAGGCGAACGCCGTTGAGCGCGATGAAGGCGCTGCAGACACTTTGGAGCACGGCAAAGAGAAACGCAGACCAGTTGATGAGTCTCGTGTTGACGGGCAACGAGTCCCGAGTGGATTCAGATTCGGGCTGGGGGGCCTCAGACGATTCTCTTATCCGTTGCGTAGTCGGCGAACTCATGTGGCCTCGTCAAGAATGCGGTGTCCATTTCAGATAGACGGCTGCGAGAGGGGGAAGTGTCAGGACCAGAGAATAAGGGCGGCCCTGAGCAGGGTGATCAGCGGCTTGCTGTCCGCCCATATTACCGGCGTTGGAGCCGCCGTAGTGCGCAGCGTCGGTGTTCATGATTTCGCGGTAGAACCCGGGTTGTGGGACGCCGAGACGGTAGCCGCCGCGAATCACGGGAGTGGCGTTGATGATGGCGACGATGAGGTCTTCAGGGCTTTTGCCACGGCGAAGGAAGGAAAGAACGCTGTTGTCGGCGTCGTTGGCGTCGATCCATTCGAAACCGTGCCAGTCAAATTCGACTTGGTGGAGTGCGGGTTCGGCGGCGTATAGCCGGTTGAGATCGCCGACGAGGCGCTGGATGCCGCGATGGGAATCCCACTGGAGCGAGTGCCAATCGAGGCTTTGAGCCTCGCTCCATTCATTGCGCTGGGCGAGTTCCTGGCCCATGAAGAGGAGTTTCTTGCCGGGATGGGCGTATTGATAGGCGTAGAGCAGACGTAAGTTCGCGAACTGCTGCCACATGTCGCCGGGCATTTTGTGAAGAAGAGAATTTTTTCCGTGGACCACTTCGTCGTGGGAGAAGGGAAGCAAGAAGTTTTCGGTGAAGGCATAGAGCAAGGAGAAAGTGAGTTTGTTGTGTTCGTATTTGCGATGAACGGGATCGTGAGAAAAATAATTTAGAGTGTCATTCATCCAGCCCATATTCCACTTGAAGCTGAAGCCAAGACCGCCGAGATAAGTGGGGCGAGAGACGGCCGGCCAGGAAGTGGATTCTTCCGCGATGGTGAGGATGCCGGGGAATTTGCCGTGGGCGACTTCGTTCATGCGCTTGATGAAATCGATGGCCTGGAGATTTTCGCGGCCGCCGAATTGATTGGGGACCCATTCGCCGGGCTTTCGCGAGTAGTCGAGATAGAGCATGGAGGCGACGGCGTCCACGCGAAGGCCGTCGATGTGGTATTTGTCGAGCCAGAAGAGAGCGTTGGAGATCAAATAGTTCTGAACTTCGTTGCGGCCGTAGTTGTAGACCAGCGTGCCCCAGTCGGGATGGGCGCCCTGCCGCGGGTCGGAGTGCTCGTAGAGATGGGTGCCGTCAAACTGAGAGAGGCCGTGGGTATCGCGGGGGAAGTGTGCTGGGGTCCAATCGAGAATGACGCCGATACCAGTCTGGTGACAGCGATCCACAAATTCCATGAATTCCGTCGGACTGCCGAAGCGGCTGGTGGCGGCGAAGTAGCCGAGAGTCTGGTAGCCCCACGAGCCATCGAAGGGATGTTCCATTATGGGCAGGAGTTCGATGTGCGTGTAACCGAGATCCTTCACGTAAGGGATGAGCTGGTCGCCTAGCTCGCGGTAGCTAAGCCAGCGATGATGATCTTCGGGGACGCGGCGCCAGGAGCCCAGATGCACTTCGTAGATGGAGATGGGCGATTCGAACCAGTTCTTCTGCGCGCGGTGCGCGATCCAGTCTGCATCCTTCCATTCATGGTGATCGAGTCTCGCGACTACCGAGCCGGTGTTGGGGCGGAGTTCGGATCGGAAGGCGTAGGGATCGGCTTTGAGGGGAACAATGTTTCCGTTCGCGCCGACGATTTCGTATTTATAGATGGCGCCTTCGTCGAGTTCGGGAACGAAGATTTCCCAAAGACCGGAGGAGCCGCGAGCGCGCATTGGATGAACGCGGCCATCCCAACCATTGAAATCACCTACGACGCTGACACGTTTTGCGCTGGGGGCCCAGACGGCGTAGTGAACGCCGCGAACGCCTTCGAGGGTGATCACATGAGCCCCGAGTTTCTCGTAAGTGTCGTAATGCCGGCCTTCGCCCATGAGATACAAATCAAACTCGCTGAGAACGATGGGGAAGGCATACGGATCATAAATTTCGAAGGACTCGCCGAAGTGCGTGTGTCCTTGAATCTTGTAACTGCCTGGGGCCGGCGGGGCGGATTGGGTCGAAGGCCAAGTGGCCTCGAAGAAGCCTTCGGGGCGAAGTTTCACGGCGTCGGTGACTTTCGCCGGGGCCGGCGTACCCCCTTCGATAGCGGGAGGCGTCAAAGAAATGCAAGTGTCCGCGGCCCCGGGCAGGAAAAAGCGCACCGTCCACTGGCCGCCAACTTGATGTGGGCCGAGCAGGGCGAAAGGGTCGGAGTGGCGAGCAGCAAGGATGGCGTCGATCTGCGCGTCGAGGCGAGGATCGCGGGGGACAATCGATGCCGTGCGCTTCATGGCGGGGCGTTGCTCAGACAAGTCAATAATCTCCGTAGAGTAGCAAACGAGGGATTGGCACACAGCTTAGCCGGAATGCCAGCCTGCGTCCCCTGAATTCTAGGGCGTTCGCAGGAAAATGCCAAACCGAGGCGGGAAGGCTGGGGCGTATCGCTAGAGAGAATCGGCTTTGAGGTGAGCGTTTTGCATTTACCATAGGGCGCAGCCCTGGAGGGTCTTCGAGTGGCGACTGTGAAATGCGACGTCTGTGGAGGAATCTTCAGTCCGAGACATCTTGCTTCGCATAAGCGGCTCGCGCACACCAAGAATCTTGCCTCCGGCGCCGCACCCCTCACCCAGAAAGAGATAATCCAGAAGATAGCTTTGCTCTACGACAGTCTTTCGCTCCAAGGCCGGCAGCGCGTAGTTCGCCTTTTGACCGCGAAAGACAAAGACCTTCAAAAGGACCAGAAAATCGAATAAACGCTTTCAAAACAATGAGGACTTTTTCCATGTCGCGCGTATTCCTGTATCTCTCCATTGCCATTTTGACTGCCGGACAGAATGTTGAGGCGCAGGACCGCTCCCAGGGGCGGTCGATGGTGATTTCACAGAACGGGATTGTCGCTGCGGAGTCGCCGCTGGCGGCGCAGGCCGGGGCCAGGATTCTCGAGCGCGGTGGGAATGCGGTCGATGCCGCGATTGCCACCAACGCCATGATGGGCGTTGTTGAGCCGATGATGAACGGCATCGGCGGGGATTTGTTTGCGATCGTGTATGACGCCAAGGCGAACAAGCTTTACGGAATCAATGCCAGCGGATGGGCGCCGAAGGATTTGACGATCGAGTATTTGCAGAAGCAAGGCATTCGAAGCATGCCGCAGCAGGGAGTGAATTCGATCACTGTGCCCGGCGCTGTGGATGGCTGGCAGAAGCTCGCGGATAAGTTTGGAAGAAAGAAGCTCTCGGAGGATTTGACCGCGGCGATTCGAACGGCGCAGGACGGGTTTCCCGTGCCCGAATTGACGGCGGCGTATTGGACGCTGGAAGTGGATCTCCTGCGAACCGATGAAGCGGCGGCGAAGACCTATCTTCCAGGTGACCGCGCGCCGAAAGTGGGCGAGGTGTTCCGCAATCCCGATCTGGCATGGTCGCTCGAGCAGATTGCGCAGCATGGCAGAGAGGCGTTCTACAAAGGAGAAATTGCCGCAAAAATTCTGGAGTCGGTGAAGCGTCACAACGGACCGATGACGGCCCAGGATTTAGCGGAATACTCCAGCGAATTTGTCGAACCGATTTCAACTACTTATCATGACTGGACGATTTACGAATTGCCGCCCAACGGGCAAGGGCTCGCGGCTCTGGAAATGTTGAACATCATGGAGACGTTTCCGCTGGGGCAGAAGGATTGGGGCTTCGGCTCGACGAAGGCGCTGCACGCCATGATCGAAGCCAAAAAGCTGGCGTATGCGGATCTTGCGAAATACATCGGAGAGCCGCGCAGGCAGAAATTGCCGGTTGCGACGCTGCTTTCGAAAGAATGGGCGTCGCAAAGGGCCAAGTTGATTGATGCAGTCAAAGCCAACTGTGACGCGGCCGCTGGTGAAATCCCCGTTGGGAACGACACGACGTACTTGAGCGTCGTTGATCGCGACGGGAACATGGTGTCGCTCATCCAGAGCAACTATCAGGGGTTTGGATCGGGCATCGTCGCTGCCGGCACGGGGTTCGCGTTGCACGATCGCGGCGGACTCTTCAGCATGGATCCGAGTTCGCCAAATGCTCTGGCGGGAAGAAAGCGCCCGCTGCACACGATCATCCCAGCGTTTGCACAAAAAGGCGATGTGCGCGTGGCGTTCGGGATTATGGGCGGCTGGAATCAGTCGCAGGCGCACGCACAGTTCGTCGCGAACCTGGTGGACTTCAAAATGAATATTCAGGGAGCGCTGGAGGCGCCGCGCTTCAGCAAGCACACTTTTAGCGGATGCGACGTGATGATGGAAAACCGTTTCGGGCAAAATGTGCGGAACGAGTTGGCGAGTAAGGGCCACAAGATCGACGTGAAAGGAACATTTTCGAGCGGTATGGGCGGAGGGCAAGCGGTCATGAGGGATTTTTCGGTGGGAGTAAACTACGGGGCTTCAGACCCCCGTAAGGATGGTGAGGCCGTGGCGGAACTGCCGTTCGAGTGAAACTCCGGACCGGACTCTGGGGAAAGTGTGCCTCTTTGGATGGTGCAAAAAAGTTCCTTCAGCGGCGTTTCGGGGGAAGAATACTACCCCTGAGGGCCTGAGTGGCCGAAAGGCCAGTCTGCAAGTAATTGTAGATAAACAGCTTACCGTATATTCCGTTGGCTGGTGAATTGCACCTGTACCAATGGACAGGGACCGCCGCCCGCAGCTACGCGACCTGGATGTGGAGATTCCAATGGGGTATGTCCGCGTCGGCTTGATTCTGGCCCGGTTCCTCGCGACCGCTGCCCTCATACTTTTTCTGCTGCCGCAAAGCCAAGCGCAAACCGTGGATGTTTCCGGGCGCTACCAGTGCGCAGAAGCCAAGATGCGCGGAAAAGTGATCCCGTGCAAAGCGGCGCCGCTCATTCTAAAGAACGATGGTCATTTCGAATTGCGCGGATGGGAAGGAAACTATCTTGTGACCGGGGGATGGGTGGAGCTTTCGGATTCCCTGGTCAAGACTCGCGCGAAGATCGAACCGGGACACAAAATCGTGCTGCGCTACTACGGAAAGCACGGCCTGGTGGAAATGACCTACGAGCGGCGGGTGGCGGAGATCGGGAAGACGGCACTGAGCTGAATCGCGCGGCTCGGTAGCCGCGTCCAAGCCGCAACGAAAATTCTTAGGTAATTTCCGTAAATAGGTCTAGTCTAATTTAGACTAGCGTTGTTTACTCCATTCTAATTAGTCCTGTTCTCCTGCTCATTTCGTCGTCGGCTGCCATCGTGGGGCGTGCAAAACGCGGCTGGCACTCGCCGAAGAACCCAGATTGGCGTCATATGCGGCCGCAGCAATTTCTCCGAGGGCCTGGCCGGCCACTTGCTGCGCTGCGTCCGAATCAGCCAGCGAGACGTGATTGACGTAAACTGCGAAAGCCAGCTTCTTTCCGTCTTTGGTGATCACGTAGCCCGCGAGGCCCTTGCCGTTCAGCATCAATTTGCCACCCAGTTTGTCTTCCGAGCCGAACGTTCCGGTTTTTGCGAAAACGTGGCCCGCGGCTGGAGAATCGTTTTGAATTTTTGCCAATGTGCCATCTTTCCCGAGGATGGGCAGCGCCCTGGAAAAAACTTCGTAGTCGGGCCGCGTAGTCCAATAGGCGAGGTAGTGGACCATGAAGTCGGGGCTGAAGAGGTCCGCCCAATCGCCGCCAGCGCCATCGCCTTGCGCGGCGCCGGAGAGATCAAGCTTAGCCTCCTGCAAAAATGCCTGCTCTACTTTGAAACCAGCCCGAAGGGGATCTTTGGCGCCGTTTGCAACGAGTAGGCCGAGTAGATACGGCCCCATGCCAGCGTGCAGGTTTTGGCTGACCTTGAGGGTGACTTTGATTTCTTCCGAGAGCGGCGGAGAAACGTGCTCGGCTACTTGATTTTCCGCGGAATAGAAACGCGCGTAGGGCGTAAAATCCTCGACGCTCGGCGCACGGCTGTTCTTGATTCGAATGCCAGCGGCCGCCAGCGCTTCGCGGAATGTTGTTTCAGCAAATTTTATCGGTGATGGCACGGCGACAACTGCTGTTTGCGGGGCAATGCCGAGTGGCAGGCTGCCCGAAAGGGTGATCGAGACGGACCCATTCGGATTTGTGGCGAACTCCGGCGGCTCGAAGGACGGTTTTGTTCCTTCCTGAGAAGTGATCAAATGATTCAGGAATTTGATGTAGGAAGTCTGAGGCGAGGTTTTGAGAGCCATGGGATCGCCCGCCTTCGCGCCAGGCGAGACGATAAGATCGATGACATTGTCGTTGACCATAACGGAGGACATGACGACGTTGGTGCCCTTTTCGCGAGGGCCGTCAGGGAAGAGGGAAGCGTCGATCAGCACGCGTCCATCGATTTTGCGAATTCCCGTGCCTGTGACATCTTTCGCGAGTTCCTTGATGACCAGGAGAGGATCGCCGGGAAGAGCGGGGCCCGAGTAGGAGTGATCTTCATCAACGAAGGCGAGAGCGCCGTCGGGCTGAATGCGATTCGAAAGATTGGGATCGCCGCTGGCGACGAGGACTAGATCGCCCTTGAGTGTGCCGTGTTTGTCGATTGGTCCGGTGCGGTATACGCGCGTGTGGAAACGATAGTCGGCGCCGAGCTTCGCGAGGAGGGCGCCTTCGGTGAGGATTTTCGTGGTGGAAGCAGGCACAAATAATTTGTCAGCATTGAGCGCGTATAGGATTTTGCCGGTGTCGAGCGAGTAGAACTCGATGCCAAAATTGGCGTGAGCAAATTCGGGCCGGCTTATCACCTTCTCGATGCGCTCAGCCAGAGTGGATTCAGATTGCGCTCGGGCTTTGGACGTGAGGATGGCCGAGGCAAGCAGTAAGCAAAGAAGGGAAAAAATCCGCGCCATGGTTATTAGCGCACAGGCCGCTCTGCGTTTCATGACGCGTGAGAATTGCCCAATTCCCGCCGCGTGTCAACCACGTTCCGGCGCGCAAAGGTGAAAGCTGCTAACAAGCCTTTTTATTTTTTTGTCGCGACCGCTTTGTTTTCGAGTCCTGGTGCGATTACCGGCTGCAAGAATGGCATCATGGCGCGCAGCTTGGGGCCGAGTTGCTCGATGGGGTGTTGCTGCTCGCGCTGGCGCGTGGCCAGGAAGTTCGGGCAGCCCTTTTCATTTTCTGCAATCCATGCTTTTGCGAAACTGCCGTTGCGGATCTCCGTGAGGATTTTGCGCATCTCTTCTCGCGTTTGCTTGGTGATGATGCGCGGTCCGGCGGAATAGTCGCCCTGCTCGGCAGTATCGCTCACGGAATAGCGCATATAGCTGAGGCCGCCGCGGTAAATCAGATCAACGATGAGCTTGAGCTCGTGGAGACATTCGAAGTAAGCGACTTCGGGCTGGTAGCCAGCTTCCGTCAGTGTCTCGAATCCCGCCTTGATCAATTCGCTCACGCCGCCGCAGAGGACAGCTTGTTCCCCAAAGAGGTCGGTCTCGGTTTCTTCGGTGAACGTGGTTTCCAGAACACCGGCGCGGGTGCAGCCAAGTCCTTTGGCGTAACCGAGAGCAAGCGCTTTCGCCGACCCGCTGGCATCTTGTTCCACGGCCAGTAGCGCGGGCGTTCCGCCGCCTTCGGTGAAGACTTCGCGAACACGATGTCCTGGAGCCTTTGGAGCAATCATGGAGACATCCACCGCGGCAGGCGGCTTGATCGTGCCGAAGCGGATGTTGAACCCGTGCGCGAACATCAAAGTCTTGCCGGCCTTGAGATTCGGCTCGATGGCGTCGCGATATATCTTGGGCTGCTTGGTGTCCGGAACGAGAATCATGATGACGTCAGCCCAGGCTGCAGCTTCCGCCGGCGAGTTGACGGTCAAGCCGGCTTTTTCCGCCTTGCCGCGCGAAGCGCTACCTTCGTGAAGGCCGACGCGGACGGATACGCCGCTATCACGGAGATTCAGGGCGTGCGCGTGACCCTGTGAGCCGTAGCCAATGATAGCGACTTTCTTTGCCTGGATTAGTGAGATATCCGCGGAATCGTCGTAGTAAAGATTTGCCATTTGCTTCCTCTCGTGACTGGTTTGTGGTCGTAAGACGATTTATTTCTAGAAATACTTTGATGCTTGTTCGCGTGCGGCAGCACCCACGGAAGACAGCCAGGAATGCTTGTCCTACTTTGACTTCGCCTCCGCTGTTTCTAGCGATTCGGATTGTGTGGCTGCCGGTGGTTGCAACAGATCGCCGCCGCGGGTCATAGAAATGCGGCCGGTGCGAGCCATTTCAAGCACGCCAAAAGGGCGAAGCACTTCGAGCAGGCCGTCGATCTTGTCGACGGTGCCGGAAACTTCGATGATAAGCGATTCCGGAGCGACGTCAACGACACGCGCGCGGAAAACCTTGATCAATTCCATCAAATGGGGGCGATTCTGCTGATCGGCGGAGACTTTGATCAACGCCAGGTCTCGCTCGAGGAGCGCGCGAGTGGAGATGTTCTCCGCGAGCAGGACATCGACAAGCTTTTCGAGGCTGGCTTCGAGGCGATGCGCGCCTCTTTCATCGGTGTGCGCCACGATGGTCATGCGCGCGATTTCTTCATTCTCGGTTGGTCCGACGGTGAGTGAATCGATATTGATGGCCAAGCGCCGCGCGAGGGAAGAGACGCGATTGAGAACGCCGGGTTTATTTTCGACATAGGCGACAAGTGTTTGCATGTTTTTCTCGATTTCTCCTATGGCTCAGTCGCCGTTTCAACGAGCGGGTTGTTGGGGCGGCGGATCATGTCGCTCAACGAAGCGCCCGCGGCAACCATGGGATAAACAGAATCTTCCTGCTCGACGCGGAAGTCGATCAGCACAGTGTCGGCGGACTCGCGCGCGGAACGAATAGTGGGAACAACCTCAGAACGCTTGGTGATGCGCTCACCGCGAATGCCGAAGGCATTGGCGAGGGCGGCAAAATCCGGCGCGACCAGCGGAGTGGCCACGTAGCGCTTGTCGTAGAAAAATTCCTGCCACTGGCGGACCATGCCGAGATAACCGTTGTTGATGATGGCGATCTTGATGTTGATTTTTTCCTGGACGATGGTTGCTAATTCGCTCATGGTCATCTGGAATCCGCCATCGCCAACGACGACCCACACTTCGGACTCAGGCTTTGCGAATTTCGCGCCGATGGCGGCCGGAAGCGCAAAACCCATGGTGCCGAGTCCGCCGGAAGTAATCAGCGTGCGCGGGCGATTGTGGTGGTAATACTGCGCCTCCCACATTTGATGCTGGCCGACGTCCGTGACGATGATGGCTTCGCCGCGAGTTTCTTTCCACAGGTCGTTGATGACATGGGCAGCGTAGAGATGCCCGCTGTCAGGCAAGCTTTGAATGTCGCGGACAGCTGAATCGCCTTTCAGTTCGGCGATGTGGCGAATCCAGCCAGTATGCTCGCGGGTTTCGATGTGCGGTGTGAGCCGTTCGAGCACTTCACGGGCATCACCGACGAGGGCGGCGTCCACCTTTACGTTCTTGTTGATTTCGGCGCGGTCGATCTCGATGTGGATCTTACGGGCACTCTTGGCGTAAGTGCGCAGGTCGCCCGTGACGCGATCATCAAAGCGCATGCCAACGGCAATGAGGAGATCCGCTTCCTGAATAGCGTTGTTCACCCAGGCTTCGCCGTGCATGCCCATCATGCCCAGGTTTAGCGGATCGTTGGCAGGGAAGCAGCCAATGCCGAGAAGCGTCATCGCAACCGGATAATTGCCCGCGCGGACAAACTGCTCAAAAGCGCGCATCGCCCCGGAAACCATGATCCCATGGCCGGCGAGAATGATGGGACGCTTGGCGGTGTTGAGCATTTCGACGGCGCGGTCGAATTCCGCTTGATCGTGATTGTTGCGCACGCGCTTGGGCGGAAGTTTCGGCGCAGATGCTTCCCAGTTGAATTCAGCAGAAGCTTGCTGCGCATCTTTGGTGATGTCGACAAGAACGGGTCCAGGGCGTCCACTATTGGCGATCAAAAAAGCTTCACGGAGAGTGCGAGCCACATCCTCCGCTTTCGTGACCACCACGTTGTGCTTGGTGATGGGCATGGTGATGCCTGTGATATCGATTTCCTGAAACGCGTCAGAGCCCAGCACCTTGCTGCTGACCTGGCCGGTGATGCATACCACCGGAGAAGAGTCCATCATGGCCGTGGCGATGCCGGTCACCATGTTCGTCGCGCCCGGGCCCGAGGTGGCCATGGCGACGCCGATTCCGCCGCTGGCACGCGCATAGCCATCCGCCATGTGCGTGGCGCCCTGTTCGTGGCGCACCAGGATATGATGCAGCTTCGATTTGCCCAGCGCGTCGTACACCGGAAGAATCGCTCCGCCGGGATAGCCGAAGATTTCGCGCACGCCGAGACGCGTGAGCGACTCGCAAAGAATTTCCGCACCGGTGAGCTTCATGGAATCCTCGCTTCAGGCGACCGCAAAGCGGTCGACGAGCTCAAGACAGGTTGAACGGTTTCCGAAAAGGAAGAAGGAACCGCCGTGACTGCTCCAAGAGAAGCAGAAGAAACCAGCAAAGCGTACTTGGCCATAACACCGCTGGCGAAGCGCGGCGCAGGCGGTTTCCAAGTAGCGAGACGTTTCCGGATGTCCGCCGCGCTGAGTTCCACGTTGAGCTGCCTGTTGGGAATGTCGAATGTGATTATGTCGCCGTCCGCAACTGCCGCGATGGGGCCGCCGTTGGCGGCTTCGGGCGCGAGATGACCAGCCATAAGCCCGTGAGTCGCACCAGAGAAACGGCCGTCGGTGAGCAGAGCGACGGAATCGCCGAGACCGGCGCCCACCAGGGCAGCCGTAACGGCCAGCATTTCACGCATGCCGGGGCCGCCTTTCGGCCCCTCATAGCGAATGACGATCACGTCGCCGGCCCTGATGATGTTCTTTTCAATGGCCGCAAAAGCCGCTTCTTCGTTGTCAAACACGCGCGCGGGGCCGAGGAAATTCTGCAGGTCATGTCCGGCAACTTTTATGACGCAACCTTCCGGAGCGAGATTTCCCTTGAGGATGACGAGTCCGCCGGTCGGCTTAAGCGGCGCATCGAGCTTGCGGACAACTTGCTGCGCGGGCGCTTCCTTCGCCGCAGCTGCTTCCTCGGCGAGAGTTCGCCCGGTAACGGTAAGGCAGTCTCCGCGAAGCAATCCAGCTTCAAGCAGGCGCTTTGCGACGAGCGCAGTGCCGCCTGCTGCGTAGAGATCGGTTGCGACAAAACGCCCTCCAGGCTTGAGATCGGCAATAATCGGCACGCGCGAACTGATGCGATCGAAATCGTCGATAGAAAGGGGAATCTTCGCTTCGTTGGCGATGGCCAGCAAGTGCAGCACGGAATTTGTCGAACCGCCGGTCGCTGCGACACCCGCAATGGCATTTTCGATTGCGGCTTTAGTGATAATTTTGGACGGCGTCACATCGCGGCGAAGAAGATCCAGGGCCATTTCGCCCGCACGCTTCCCGGCGTTTGCTTTTGATGGATCCGTGGCCGGAACGCTGGAGAGTCCCATCGGCGCGATGCCAAGAAATTCGCAGACCAATGCCATGGTGTTTGCAGTGAATTGTCCGCCGCAGGCGCCGGCTCCGGGACACGCAGCGACTTCGAGGGACTTGAGCTGCGCATCGGTCATTCCGCCGCGCGCATGTTTGCCGATGGCTTCGTAGACGTCCTGAATCGTGACAGAGTGACCTTCAAACTGGCCGGGAGCAATCGAGCCACCATACAGAACGAGTCCGGGAATATTGAGGCGCGCCAAGGCCATGATGCCGGCGGGAATGGTCTTGTCGCAACCGACGAGAACGACCAGGGCATCGAAGAGATTGCCGCGTGTGACCAACTCGATCGAATCGGTGATGACCTCGCGGCTGATCAAGGAGGCGCGCATGCCTTCCGTGCCCATGGTGATGCCATCGGAAATGGAAACCGTGTTGAACTCCAGAGGTGTTCCGCCCGCGGCGCGAATTCCTTCCTTCACATGCTGTGCAAGCTCACGAAGGTGATAGTTGCACGGACCGATCTCGATCCAGGTATTCGCCACGCCGATGAGGGGCTTCTTGAAGTCATCATCCTGGAGGCCGCAAGCGCGAAGCATTGCGCGTGCGCCGGCGCGGCTCGCACCGTCGGTTAGAGCCCCGCTGCGTGGTTTCGGCAAAGTGTCACTCACTCCAGGATCCCTTCCATGGTTGGAAACAGCTTCCATCTTCAAAACAGTTTACATCTTGAAAACAGCTGGCCTCGAAAAGATGGGGCCATCATCTTGGTTCTGATGATGGCCCCGAAAACTTCCGGTAATGCTGTCCTAGGCCGTCATCATCCGCCTGTTGTTCCCCATACGGGAACGGGAATAATTCGCTCAAAAATCGGGTATACGATTCTGGCAGTATTGTCGTTCGCGAGAATCCGGTTGTCTGCGATGGCATGGCGAAACATAAGTGTTGGCCATCAAAGTAGCAGGATGGAGCAGGGAAGTCAATGAGTCAAATTAATAGTTATGCTGAATCAAATAAAGCCAGCTTATGCAATGGAGTTCGTTGGGCGGACTTCGTTTTCACGCTCGAAACAGACACCCGGCGAAATAATGGAAGTCGCGGGCATCTTCCCACGCGTCTGAACATCTAATTTAATTTGCGAATCGAGTCGCCACGGAGCAGAAGAGATTCAAAGGGGAATGAATGGGGGAAGGTGCTGGTGTGCTGGTCATCGGCGGGGGACCAGCAGGATTGGCTGCCGCAATCGCCGCGCGAATGAAGGGTTTTGACGTTACCGTGGCGGACGGCGCAAAGCCTCCCATAGACAAAGCGTGTGGAGAAGGGTTGATGCCGGACACCTTGCGAGCGCTGCGCGAGCTAGGCGTGGCGATTCGTCCGGAGGATGGGCAGGTTTTTCGCGGGATTCGCTTCGTCGACTCCGCAAACTCGGTGGAAGGCAACTTTTCGAGTGCGAGCGGTTTTGGAATACGCCGGACGATCCTCCACCAGAAGATGGTAGAGCGGGCAGAAGAGTGTGGAGTTAGTCTGCTTTGGAACACGCCTGTCGCGGGCTTGTCCAGTGAAGGCGCTATCCTCGGCGAAAAGACCGTGAAGGCCAAGTGGATTGTCGGAGCCGATGGAATCCACTCTCGCGTGAGGCGTTGGATTGATTTGGATTCGAATGCACGGTTGGAAAAAAGATTCGCACAGAGAAGACACTTTCGAGTGAAGCCGTGGACCGATTGCATGGAAGTTCATTGGAGCAATCGGGCGCAGGCGTACGTCACGCCGCTCGGTAATGACGAAGTATGCGTCGCGCTAATATCCCGCGACCCCCGAATGCGCGTTGCGGACGCCTGGCGGGAATTTCCCGCGTTAGCCAGCTACTTGCGCCACGCGGAACCTAGCAGCGCGGAACGAGGCGCCGTGACGGTAACGCGCAGATTGCGCCGGGTCTATCGCAGGAATGTTGCATTGATGGGAGACGCGTCGGGAAGTGTTGACGCTATCACAGGGGAAGGACTTTGCTTGAGCTTCCGCCAGGCGTTGACGCTCGCTGGCGCACTGAGCACGGGAAAGCTGCAGAGCTACCAGCGAGCGCACCGCCAACTCGCGAGACGGCCGCATATCATGGGCCGGCTCTTGCTGATGCTGGATGAATATCCGGCCTTGAGAAAACGCGCGATGAAAATTTTGGCCGAGGATCCCGGGCTATTCGCCCGACTGCTGGCAGCGCACCTGGGAGAGTCTTCGCCCAAATTTCTGGCGGCCACAGGTTTACGCCTCGGCTGGCAATTCCTGACTGCGTGAATGGAAAGAGTAAAAATGCATTGGTCGCGAAGCCGTCTGGCTAAAGTCTTCTATTTTCTGGTGGCGGCTCCGCTGGCGCTGGTGGTGCTCAGCGCCTTGCCGCAGCATGCCGCGCCGCAGCTTCCTGCCAGTGGATTCGTTCTGGGGATCGATCCCGCTCAGAGCAAGGTGCACTGGTCGCTTGGCACAAGCCTCCACACCGTTCATGGAACGTTTGCTTTCAAAAATGGGACATTCCACGTTGACCCTGCGACCGGCAAAGCCAGTGGTGAGATTGTGGTTTACGCGACAAGCGGGGAAAGCGGCAACGATGGACGCGACAAGAAAATGCACAAAGACGTTCTCGCAAGTGGGCAATACCCCGATATCATTTTTCGGCCGGACCGCGTGGAAGGGAAAATCGCGCCTCAAGGAAGCTTTACGGTTCAGGTGCACGGGATTTTTGTTTTGCATGGCAGCGAACACGAACTGACAGTGCCGGTGCAGGCGGAGTTCGCCGGGGATCATTGGACGGGGAGCGCGAAGTTCAACGTGCCATTTATCGATTGGGGGCTCAAAAATCCCAGCAACTTTTTCCTCAAAGTAAACCACACGGTGGAGATCGAACTGGAATTGAAAGGCAGTCTGCAAAATCCGGCTGCCCCTTAGCTCCAGCCTCTCTCCGTTCCAAAATTGGAAGAATACTCCACACCCCGGTGTTTTCGAGAAATCGCCCCGTCTTTTCCCCGGTTTCGTCCTCCGGTTTCACTACGATCTCAATTTAATAGATCCAGCGACCCATCGATTCCCACAGGATCGTCAGCAGGACGCTTGCAAGTACGAAGGCGACGCGGGCTCTGCCGCGGCCCAGAAACGAACCAGCTACGCTGAGGTACACAAAGACGAATCCCCAGTGAACCCAGGGCCTAACATAGAGGGACGCCCAATGCGCATGCATGAACCACGTTATTGGAGAAAACTCGATGAAAAAGCCAGGAACCGATACTGTCAAGTACACCGAAGTAAGTAGCGCTAGCCGTCCTCGCCAGGTAGTGTCCAGCTCGCGGTACCTGACAAGGACAAACCAACCTGAAATGACGCATGCACTAGCTAATAGCAGCAGTCCCATCTGTGCGTGGTACCTGTGTGCGAACACCATCGGAAGGAGAACGACAGCGGAAAGAATACCGCATCCGATGAGAACGGCAGGGCGAACTCGAAAATAACCGTCTCGGCCCACGGTGGCGACCAGTTGATTCATGCTTACCTCTCCCGGAACCCTTTTGTATCAAAAATGCATGGCCATGTAATCATTCGTCTGATCGCCTACCGTTTTCGTCCCCGGTTTCCCTCACTGTGGTCCGATGTCGATTATGACACCCATTGACATCTCAAACGTGCAGCCTGGCTGCGGCTTGTACTTCCATGCCTGGATGCTCTTGACCAGACCGGCATCCACCTTTGGAGAGCCTGTCCCTTTGAGGATCTTCACGTTGCTCACGCTCCCGTCCTCGTTGACAACATATGCCACTTTGGGAAAGCGATTAAGTCGCGTGAAGTCCACAACTTTCGGAAGAAACTGAAAAGGATCGAACTTTCGAGGATTCGCCGATATGAGACGGCATATGTGCGGGGCCGTCTTATGCTCATCCCCGCCAGGGGCCTGGGCCATGAGCGTACTCGCGAATAGCAGCAGCGCGGCAAGCGCTGTTATCTTTTTCATTATTTATATGGCCCCAATTTGTTGACCAACTGGCAGGTGGCGCATTGGTTTTGAGGGGATCAGTTGCTTCAACCACGAGATGAGGATACCACTATCGTACTTCATCAGGGAGCGATAAAAGGGCACAGCTCGCCGTGGCCTGCCCGGCTGGGGTAGCACGAGAAAAGAGAGTTGCGAGTGAAGCGGTGGCGCTGTTTAAACGGGAAGGCGAAGGAGGGCCATGCAGCCGCGCGCATCGGAGCGGTTCTTTAACGTTAGCTCACCACCGTGAGCTTCGGCGATTTGGCGGCTGAGGACCAGGCCAATACCGGAGCCACCCGGCTTGGTGGTAAAAAAGGGAACGAATAGGTTGGAAGTATTGGGGAGACCAGGCCCTTCGTCGAGCACCCAAACATCGAGCTGCGCGCCTTTCCGCGACCAGCCCACTTGAACGCAGCCGCCGGTTTCGAGCGTGGCATCGGCAGCATTGCGAACCAGATTGATGAGCAACTGCTCCAGTTGATCGGCGTCTGCGGAAATAACCACGTCAGGCCCTTTATCAACGCTGACCTTCACTCGCGTCTCGAGTTTCACCGTCCGGCATATCCATTCCGTGACACTAACAGGCAAGAGCTTCGGTTGTGGAAGCCGCGCAAGTTGCGCGTAGGCGGCCATGAAGCGCCCGAGCGCTTCGGTGCGCGAGCGAATGATGCCAAGGCCCTGCCGCAGATCATCGAGGATCCCAGCGGACGCTTCACTCTGAAGTTCGGAAGACTTGGAGGCATTCAGAAGCCCGCTCTCCAGACCTTGCGCGACGGACTGAATGGGCGCGAGCGAGTTGTTCAATTCATGTCCAAGAACGCGAATGAGCCGCTGCCACGCTTTGCGCTCTTCGTCTCGGAGCGTGCGGCTCAGATCGCTCAGGACGACAAGGTGATGTGGCAAGCCGCCCTGGCGAAAAGTCCCGCGACGCAGCCCCCAGCGCCCGGAACCACCAGGAAATGCCAGCTCCATTGTGTGCGCTGCTTCGCCCTCGAGGCAGGCTCGCAGTCCTAGCTCCTCCGCAGTGAAGCCCAGCAAGCGCCCTTCGGGGCGGCCTAGCAGACGTTCACCGGCGCGATTGACCAGCCGCAGCTTGCAGTTGTTGTCGAAGGTGAAGACCGCCAGGTCAATCTCCTCCATTACGGTCCGCAGCAGGGCATTGGCTTCCAGCGCGCCCAAGCGTTGTTGCCGGAGGACTTCACTGAGGGCATTGACTTCAATCATCACTTCGCCCATGGCATCATCGCTGCGGGCCCCGCGAGCGCGCATCGAAAAGTCTTCCTCGCGCAACGCGGCCAAAAGATTCGAAAGCGTTTGCAGAGAAAAAACAACGCGATGACGGAGTGAGAAAGCAAAACCGAGCCAGAGAGAAAAGATGAGAAAGGCAAGCGTCCAAACAGTGCCGGAAGAATAATTCCCATGCCATAAGAGAAGCATGGCGATGAAGGAACCGGGGAAGCCCGCCGCTAACGCGAGAAGCTGGAGGCGGCGGTCATAGGAAAGTTGCCTCATTCCAAACCATGTTTTTGCAGACGGCGATACATGGCGCTGCGGCTTAGCCCCAGAGCCTTGGCAGCCTGGCTGACGTTTCCTTCGTGGCGCGCGAGAGTGCGCTGAATCAGATAGCGCTCCACTTCGTCGAGGCTCATCTCTTCCAATTTGGCCACGCCGCCAGCGGCCTGTGCGCGCAAGCCGAGGTCTGCCGCGCGGACAGCAGGGCCCGGGGTGAGGAGCACGCCGCGTTCCACGGCATGATCCAATTCGCGGACGTTGCCCGGCCAGGCATGCTCATGCAGAGCTTTGATGGCGGCGGTGTCGAACCCGGAAACATTCTTGCGGTAGCGCTGCGAGTAGCCGTGGAGGAAATGATGCGCGAGGAGATCGATGTCCTCGCGGCGGTCTCGCAATGGCGGAATGTGGATTTCGATGGTATTCAGGCGAAATAAAAGGTCTTGACGGAACCGGCCCGCGGCAGCCTCGGCATTCACGTCGGAATTCGTAGCCGCGAGCACTCTCACGCTGACGCGCCGGGTGGTGGACGAGCCGACACGCTCGAGATCTCCCGTTTCCAGAACGCGCAAAAGTTTTGCCTGCAGGTTGAGAGGAACGTTGGCGATTTCGTCCAGAAACAGCGTGCTGCCATCCGCAAGCTCGAACCGGCCAACGCGGTCAGCGCGCGCATCGGTAAAGGCCCCTTTCACGTGACCGAATAGCTCGCTTTCGAAAACGCCTTCAGAGAGCCCGCCCGCATTCACAGTCACCATTGGCTTCGTCGAGCGTGACGACAACGCATGAAGGGTTCGGGCGACAACTTCTTTGCCAGTCCCGTGCTCCCCGGTGATCAAGACGTTGGCATCCGAAGGCCCGATCTGCCCAATCAGCTCTAGGACTGGCGCCATCGCCGGAGATTTCGCCAGAAATGTCGGGCGCGATTCGGCGCGCAGGATGCGGTTTTCTGCTTCGAGCCGTGACGCCTGCCTGAGCGCCTGGCGCAAATCGATTTGTGTGCGCAGAATCGCCAGCAGGCGGTTGTTTTCCCACGGCTTCTGAACGAAATCGCGCGCGCCGCGCCGCATGGCCTCCACGGCCACTTCGATGCTGCTCCACGCGGTCATCACGATAACTGGCAAAGTGCTGTCCAGCATTTGAATGCGCGTCAGCAGGTCCAGCCCTTCCTGGCCTGACGTTGTGTCTCTTGTGTAATTGAGGTCCATTAGCGCCGCGTCAAATTCCCGCGATTCAATAGCGCTCAGGGCTTCCGCAGGAGAGGCAACGCCTTGTGTTTCATACCCCTCGCGCTTCAAAAGCAAGCGCAGGGCATCGCGGATGTCCGCCTGGTCGTCAGCCAAAAGAACTCGATAAGGGTGCGGGTTAGTCGTCTTCATTCGAATGATTTTGCGAAGTTTATCCTACTGCCGTCTTTCAGGCACGGTGCGGAGCTCTCAGGGTACCGCCTCGCACCTGGCAAGCGTCTGCTCACGCAGGTTGCGCTGCTCCGACTGGCGCGCCGGCAGTTGCGTTGTCTCCCACGACCCAACCGTCTTTCAATTGAATAATGCGGCTGCCATACGAGGCATTTCTTTCCGAGTGCGTCACCTGGATGATTGTCGTACCGCCGTCATTCAGCCTCTTGAAGAGCTGCATGATTTCGTCGCCCTGCGCGGAATGCAAATTTCCAGTCGGCTCATCCGCGAGGATCAGCTTCGGGCTGAGAATCACCGCGCGAGCCACGCCCACAAGTTGCTGCTGGCCGCCCGAGAGCTGGTTTGGGAAAAGGTCTTTCTTGCCGACGGCGGCACATTCTTGTAGGAGAGAGGAACTTCGAGATTCTCGAACACCGTCAGATTGTCGATCAGGTGATAGCTCTGAAAGACAAAACCCATGTTGGCCTTGTGAAGTTCGTTGCGCTTTTTTACGTTCAGCTTGTGGACCGGTTCGCCCAGGAAGTAATACTCTCCGTTCCATGCGCCATCCAGCATTCCGATGATGCTCAGGAGCGTGGATTTTCCCGCGCCGGACGGACCCATGATGGTCACAAATTCGCCGGGTTGAATATCCAAAGTGATTCTGCGCAGCAGATAAAACTTATTCGGACCAGCTTCGATGACTTTTTCCAGGTTTCGCAGTTGAATCAATGGTTCCACATCGGCTCCTTGCGTTTCCAATGGTGCCCGCGTCCCTATCTTAGCGTATGTCCCTGCGACACTGCTCTGTCCTATTCGTACCGCAAGGCCTTCAGCGGATCGATGCGGGCCGCGCGGCGCGCGGGCAAATAGCACGCCAGAGCCGCGACGGCGGCCAGTAGCAGTGGCAAGCCGATGAACGAGAACGGGTCAGCCGCCTCGACGCCGAAGAGCAAAGAGGCAAGCGCGCGCGCCATGAGAAACGCGATGGGCAAGCCGATGGCCAAGCCCAGCGCGGCGAGAAACATACCGCCGCGCAACACCATCCGCAGGATGTCGCCGGTTTGCGCACCGAGGGACATACGGACGCCAATCTCGTGCGTTCTCTCGCTAACGGAGTAAGACATCACGCCGAAGACCCCAACCGATGCGAGCACCAACGCAATGCCCCCGAGCACGGCCATCAGTCCAGCGACATACGCTATGCCGGTGACCGATTCTGTGATTACTCTATCCATCGGCTTCACGTTGTAGAGGGGCAAATCCGGGTCTGCCGCAGATATCTGTGCCCGAGCGGTAGAAATGAATTGCAGCGGGTCTCCTGGGGTGCGAAGCATAATTGAGGTGAAGAAGGGCGGCGCCTGACGGAAGGAGCGATAGATCGTCGGGAAGTTTTCTCTAACGATCCACATGTAGTGGACGTCGTCTACAATACCCACGACGGTCATCCAAGGACGGTCCGAGTCTGTCTTTCCAACCTTGATATGTTTGCCGAGAGGATTCTCGTTGGGGAAATAGCGGCGAGCGAGACTTTCGCTGATAACCGCGACGGAAGGAGCCTGAGCGCCATCGGCATCAGTCAACAGACGCCCGTCACGAAGGGCAATATTCAGAACGCGGAAGTAATTAGGCGTAATCGTTTCAATTATCGCCTCGATCCGTTCTCCCCGCTCCGCAGCCGGGCGCCCCCCAATCGAAAAATCATCCGTCGGAAGACCTCCTCCATTCGAGTACGGAACATCGCTGACGAGCGAAGCGGAGCGCACTCCTGGCGCGGAGCTCAGGCGCTCAAGGATATGCTCATGAAAAGCTAGGCGGGCGGCGGGCTTTGCGTACTGCGTCTGTGGAAGCTTGAGATTCATAGTCAGAAGCGTCTGCGGTGAGTAGCTCTCATTGACATTCACCAGTCCCTGGAAGTTTTTCACCAACAAGCCTGCACCGACCAGCAACACCAGAGCCAGCGAGACCTCCGCGACCACCAGCGCGCCGCGCAAACGGCCTCGCGCACGGCTCACGGAACTGCGGCCGCCTTCCTTCAGAGACTCGCCGACGTTGGTCCGCGAAGTCAGCAGCGACGGCGCGATTCCGGAGATAAGGCCGCTCGCGATAGCAATAGCGAGCGTAAAAAGGAACGCATTTGAATCGAGTCGAATGGTCTTCCATCCGGAGACAAACTTGGCAACATCGGCGGGCATGTGCGAAAGAATCAGGGAAAGAGCCCACTGCGCGATGAGCAGGCCTAGCGCCGCGCCGCCCAGCGAAAGCAAGATACTTTCGGTGAGCAATTGGCGAGCAATGCGCCAGCGTGTCCCGCCCAGCGCGGTGCGCACGGCGAATTCGTTGGTCCGTCCAGTCATGCGTGCGAACTGCACATTCGCCACATCTGCGCAGGCGATCAGCAGAACGAACCCGACGGCCCCGAGGAGCAACAGGGTGTAATCCTTGGTCAAGGTGCCGGTGGCAAAATCGCGCAGCCACAAGGGCCTAAGTTGCCAGCCCTTGTTCGTGTCGGGGTAAAGCTCGGACTGACGTTGTGCGATACCTTGCATCTCAGCAGCTGCTTGTGTGTACGAGACGTCCGGTCTCAAGCGGCCGAGAACAAACAGCCAGCGGTCGCGGCGGCTCAAACGTGCTTTGAGATCAAGAGCCAGTGGAGTCCACGCTTCGGCAGGTAATGGAAAATCGAATCCGGTAGCCATAACGCCGACGACGGTGTAAGCCTTTCCGTCTACCTTAATGTTCTTGCCGACAATGTGCGTGTCGGATGCATAGCGCTGCTCCCACAACGCGTGGCCGAGAATGATTTCCTGCTCCTTGCCGGGCTCCTCCTCTTCCGGAAGGAAAGCGCGGCCGAGTTGGGGATGCACGCCGAGTAAATCGAAGAGATTTACGGAGATTTGAAATGCCTGAACCTTTTGCGGCTCGCGGTCGCCGGTGAGATTTACTTCACGCCACGCGTAGATCCCGAGTTCATCAAAAGAATGCGCCTGCTGCCTCCAGTCGAAATAAGTGGCTGGCGAGACGGGCGTCCGGTCGATGTCTTGCCCTGGCCGTGAGTCGACTAACGCGACGATGCGATCAGCGTTCTCGATCGGCACTGGATGAGCAAGGAATGCTTCGGCCATGCTGAACATCGCCGTATTCGCGCCTATGCCCAGCGCCAGCGCCGTCGCGCACACGAGCGTTGCCAGCCGGTGCTTCAACAGCATGCGCACTCCATAACGCATGTCCTGCCAGAGGTTGTGCATGTAAAATCTCCTATTCGTATCGCAACGCCACTAGCGGATCGACTCGCGTCGCCCGCCGCGCCGGGACGTAGCATGCCGCCAGCGAGACCGCCACCATGAGAAGATTCACCACAGCGAAAATGAGTGGGTCTCTCACCTTCACTCCGTAGACCATGCCCTCAAGCAATCTCGTCAACATCAGCGCTGCCGCGACGCCCAGCAACACTCCAACCCCGATAAGCTTCAACCCTTCCCCTAGAACCATCCTCAGCACGTCCGCGGGCCGCGCACCCAGTGCCATGCGCACGCCGATTTCGCGCGTTCGCTGTGATACTGCGAACGAAATGACCCCGTAAATGCCCACACTCGCAAGCACCAGCGCCAGGCCGCCAAAAACGCTCAATAGCATCATCATGAAGCTTCGCAAGGCCAGAGAATGCGAGAGCACCTGATCCATGGACCGCACCGCGCCTGTAGGCACCAGAGGATCCGTTGCTGCCACGGCTTCTCTCAGAGCTTGGCTAAGGACCAGAGGATTGCCCGTCGTCCGCACAACGATGCTTCGTGGAAACCAGCCCTCGAAGAGCTGGGATGTTCCCAATTTAGCCTGCGCTGCAGGAATGAATGTTGTCGCCTCCGCGGGCTGGTCCACGTAACTCTTCACATCGCCCACCACGCTCACCACTTCGCAAAGAACGCCGCTGATGTAAAGATACTTTCCGAGCGCGCTCTGATCTTGAAAATACTTCCGCGCCGCCGCTTCATTGATGATTACGACGGAATGAGAACCCTGGGAATCTGCTTCCGTGAATTCGCGGCCTTGCTTCAGCATTGTTCCGACAGCGCGGAAGTATCCCGGCGTTATTTCACGGTAATCCATGTTGATCCATTCCGATTCTTTGGGTCCTGCAATCCGCACTCCGTTGTTTCCCCCGCGTTCGAGCGGCAATCCTGCCGCAACGACCCCAGCCGCTGTCACCCCGGGCAAAGCCTGTATGCGCTGCTCGACCGCGCGATAAAAATTCATGATTTCTGGCGCGGAGTTGTACTTCGACCCCGTCATCCAGAATTGCATTGCGAGAACGTGGTGTGAATCGAATCCCGGGTTGGTATTCAGCAATCGCTCGAAAGTGGCGATCAGCAGGCCTGCCCCCGTCAGCAATACCAGCGACAGGGCTAATTCCCCGATCACCAATCCTTGCCGCAGCCGCGCGCGGCCGGCGCCTGCACTGGCTCTGCCTTCTCCTTCCTTGAGCGATTCGTTGAGATTGGTTTTCGTCGCATAGAGCGCTGGCACAATTCCAAAAACCGCACCGGTCACAATGCAAATCAGAAACGTGAAGGCGAATGCCCAGCCATCCAATCGAATGTCGCTTACCCGCGGCAAGTTGATGGGCGCCATCGCTAAGAGCGAACTTAAACCCGCGCCGGCCACTGCCAAACCCAGTACTCCTCCTGCCAGCGCAATCAACATGCTTTCCGTCAGCAACTGCCTGAGCAGGCGGACTCGAGAGGCTCCCATCGCGACGCGAACGGCAATCTCTCGCCCGCGCGAGCTGCCGCGCGCCAGGAGCAAATTGGCGACGTTGGCGCAAGCAATCAGCAATACAAAGCCGATCGCACCCAACAGAACCAGAAGAAACGGCCGCATCCCCAGGCCGATCATGGCCTGATATGGCCTGAAACTGATGACCAGTTGCTGCCCCACAACGTTGGGATATTTGACTCGAAAGTCCTGCGTAACGATGTCCATTTGCGACAGGAGTTGCTCAGCCGTCACCGCCGGCCTCAGCCTGGCGATTCCAGCGATGTTTTCTCCGCTTCCTGCCGTCTTTGCCACCAGCGCCAGTGGAACCCACACGTCGGCGCGGATGCCTGGGTTTAGCTCCGAGTTCGCCCGAGGATCAAATCCGGCCGGCATCAGTCCAATCACCGTATAGGCATCGCCGCTGAGCAGAATTTTCCGCCCGAGGACTGCTGGATCGCTCCCGAAGCGGCGAAGCCACAGTTCATGGCTCAATATCGCGACGCGCTGGCCTTCGCCTCGATCTTCTTCGGGAAGAAATTCGCGGCCTACCTCGGGATGCACTCCGAGAACTTGAAAGTATTCTGCTGAAGCAGGTACGCCACGGATATGTTCCGCCTCATTCCCCGTGGCGAGATTGAACCCCACGTCCGTGTAGCCGGCGATATGATCGAAAAGTTGGCCATACTCCCGCAAATGTTCCAGCTCATTCCATGACAAGTCCATTTCATCGGAATCTGCCCGGTAGGTTTCCGCAAGCTGGACGATGCGGTCGGGCTGGGGGAAGGGAAGCGGGCGCAGCAGCACGCCGTAGACGACCGTGAAGATCGCGGTATTCGCGCCGATTCCCAGCGCCAGCGTCAAAACGGCGACGACGGTGAACCCCGGACTCTTCGCCAGCACGCGGAACGCATAGCGAAGGTCCTGCCAGATGCTTTGCATGCTATCGCTCCTTCCCGCGGTGCCACTTTGTATGCAAAGCGGCACACGTCACCGGCAGCGGCCAGCACGCTCGTTCCTGTTTTCAAGTTTCCGCTGCCACCACGAATCGTCGTCAGGCGCCCACTCGCGCTTCTTGCGTCTCCTCGACAATTCGCCCGTCAAACAGGTGAATGGTGCGTTCGGCGAAATTCGCGTAACGCTGGTCGTGCGTAACCATGCAGACGGTTGCCCCGTTGCGATGCAAATCCCTCAGCAACTCCATGACTGCTTCGCCATTCTTCGAGTCCAGGTTTCCGGTCGGCTCGTCAGCCATCAGAATTAGTGGATCGCCAACCAGCGCGCGCGCCACTGCGACGCGTTGCTGCTGACCGCCCGAGAGTTGCGACGGGTAATGCCGTAGCCGGTGCGCCATGCCCACGCGTTCAAGCGCATGCTGCACCTTCTGCTTCCTCTCTGCGGCGCTCGTGCCGCGATAAGTCAGTGGCAGCTCGACGTTTTCGTACACCGTCAAGTCGCCGATCAGGTTGAACGCCTGGAAAATAAATCCAATCTCGCGGTTGCGGATCCGCGTGCGCTCGCTAATCGAGAGATTCGCCACCGGCGATCCGTTCAGCGTATAATCGCCGCCCGTTGGGGAATCGAGCAGCCCGAGAATCGAGAGCAACGTCGATTTACCGCAGCCCGATGGCCCGGCGATCGAGATATATTGCCCCTTCTTGATCTCCAGGTGAATCTCGGACAAAGCGTGCGTCTCCACCTCATCCGTATAAAACACTTTCTTCACGCCTTCCATCCTGATGAGTGTTGCCGTCGCGTCTGTCATTTGCTCTCCTTCGAGTATTCGATTTCGGAACTTGTCCTACCTGCACCCCGCCCATAGTCCTTGCAAAAACAGAATCTAGTCCGCGCTTATTCGTAGCGCAGCGCCACAATTGGATCGATTCGCGTTGCTCGTCGCGAAGGGATGTAGCACGCCGCCAGTGCAACGACGAAGATGATCGCAAGCGATGCCACATACACGGGAACGTCGCTTGCATGCGCTCCGTATAACAACGACTCGCTCAACCGCGCCAACCCGTACGCCAGCGGCAGTCCCACCACCGCGCCCGCCACTACCATCCACCCAACTTCCTTGAACACCAGTCCTCTCACATGCCTCGCCGCTGCCCCCAACGCCACGCGAATTCCAATTTCCCGCGTTCGCTGCACCACCAGGTATGCCAACACTCCATAGATCCCGAGCGCTGCCAGCAACGCCGCCAGCCCGCCAAACGCCGCCGAGAGCCCCGCAATCACCCGTTCCGCAAATAAATCTTCGTCCACCACGCGCTCCACCGTCTTCAGGTCGTACACCGGCAAGTTCGCGTCCGCTCCCCGAACCGTCTCCCGCAACGTATTCGCGATCAGCAAGGGATCCTGTTGGCTCCGCACGTAGAAACTCATCCCAAAGAGTTTTCCGAATTGCGAATACGGCCGATAGAAATACGGCCGCTCCGCATCCCGGACATGCGACTCTTTTGCGTCTTTCACAACGCCCACAACCTCGATGTCGAACTTGATGTCGTTCCCGGAGCCCATCGCTAGGTGCACCCCGATTGGGTTTCTTTTCGCAAAGAATTCTTTCGCCATCGCTTCGTTGATAATCGCCACTTTCGCGCTTGTCGCCGTGTCCCCCGGATTGAATTCGCGCCCAGCCAGCAGCGGCACTCTCATCGTCGAAAAATAATTCGGACTCACCGCGTCATAATTCACGTGCCGGTCGTCGGTGTCCAGGTTTTGGCGGCCTTCCACTGTAATGTTCGTGCCCATATCCGTTCCGGTGAGCACCGGAATCTGCGACGACCCCACTCCTAGCACTCCCGGCACCGCCGCCAGCCTTTCCCTCAACTGGTCAACAAGCGCAACAGTCCTCGCGTCGTTGTAACCACTCAATTGCGGCGATATAGAAAACGTGATCAAGTTCTCCGTGCTCAATCCCAGGTTTTGTTTCCTCAGGTTCCACAGCGTCCGCGAGAACAGCGCCCCGCCCGTCAGCAAAAGCAGCGTGAATGCCACCTGTCCGGCAACCAGGAACTTGCGGAATCGCACATGCCCAGGTCCCGCAGATGCCGTCGAGCCCTGATCCTTCATCATCTGCGAAACCCCGGTCCGCGTTGCTCGCCAGGCGGGAATTAGCCCAAAAACTAGCGCCGACACCGCCGTAGCCGCCGCCGCGAACGCTAATACACTTCCATCCACTTTTGCCGTGATCCCTTGTATCCCTGTCTCAGAAACGACAGCTTGCGTCAAAATGTTCATTGTCCAGACGCCCAGAATTAGTCCTAAAACCCCTCCCCCCAGCGCACACAGAAAACTCTCTACGAGCAATTGACGCATCATTCGTCCTGGAGTCGCGCCCAAAGCGGAACGAATCGCAAACTCTCGCTGCCGCGTAGCCGCCTTGGCCAGCAGCAAATTCGCCACGTTGGTGCATGCAATCAGCAAAACCAGCGCCACCATGGCAAATAACGCCTTCAGTGCCGGCCCCGAATCCCTCTGAGCCGTAGTCCTCCCCTGCGCTCCGGGGGACAGTACAATCTTCTTGCCTAGGAATTCCTTCTCGTCCTTTCCGCCTGTGCGGAACTTTAGGGTTGCTGCTTGCTGCTCCAGCAGCCCCGGGTAATCCACGTTTATCCCCGTCTGCGCTTGCTCCATCGAAACGCCTGGCTTCAGCCGCGCCAGCACCGCCAAAAACGAATCATTCCACTCGTCCAGCCCATTGCGGATCGGCGTCATCTGCCCCTTCATGGTCATGGGCACAAAAATGTCCGGCAGCTGTCCCACCTGTATGCCCGTAAACCCCGCCTGCGCCACCCCTACAATCGTCATTTCCGTGTTATTCACGAGAATCGGCTGGTTCAGCGCTCCGGCATCCCCGCCGAAATGCCGCTCCCAATGCGCATGACTCAGGACCAGCACTGGATGAGCGCCCTGCGCATCGTCATCTGCAGGCGTCAGCACCCGGCCCAGGGCCGGCCGCACCCCTAGCACGTCAAAATAGTTCCCTGTTACCAGTTCGCCCGAACCACGATCCGTCTGTCCATGACTCGCAATGCCTGCCGGAAATTCATATCGCGCGATCACCCCGTCAAACACCGCTGTATTTTTGGCCAGCCCCTTGTATAGCGGGTAAGAGAAAATCTCCGAATCGTCTCCATCGCTCCACACGTGTCCGCGTTTCGGTCCAGGCGACTTCAGCACCACTAATTCTTGCGGATTGCGGACGGGCAAGCGCCGTAACAGGATTTGATTGAGCAGGGAAAATATTGCGGTATTCGCACCGATCCCAAGGGCCAGGGTAAGAATGGCGATGCCGCTGAAGCCGGGGTTCTTCGCCAGCATCCGCAGGCCGTAGCGCACGTCCTGCAACAGCGTGTGCATCTTTCCATCCTCCGAGAACGCCCGCCGCGATTTCTTACCGGGCGCAGAAATCGTGAATCCTGTATTCCGAAGCGCCCTCGAAGGGCGGCAGCATCGTTACTTCAGTCGCACGCGGTCGAAGTTGTCCCAGGCGGACATATCCGACAAGATCACCTTATCCCCGACCTTCAACCCCTGCACCACTTCAATCGTATTCACCGAACTCCGCCCCAACTTAACATTGACGCGTACAGCCTCAGATCCGTCATCAATAATCTTGAAAATTCCGATCGTGCTGTCAGCTTGCCCGTGCACCGGACGCCCCACATAAAGCACATCCTTCAGATTCTCCAACTCCACCGTGCCATCAACGCTGAGGTCGGGGCGAGCACCGAGCGGGAGCGGATCGTCGATGCCAACGTCCACCGTAACGGTACCGTTGACGACGGAGGGGTCAATGCGGATCACGTGCCCCTTAACGATTCCGTTCCGGGTGTCGATGGTCGCGCGTTGCCCATAGGCGACATCCTTGGCTTGTGTTTCGGCGATCTTAATTTCCGCCTTCAGGCGTCTGGGGTCCGCAACGCGCGCGAGATTCGTTCCTACGGCCACGTTTGCCCCCTCTTCGACAGGCAAGAGCTGCAAAACGCCATTGATGCCAGCGCGAACATGAAGAGCATCCATTTGGCTCTTTTTCAGTTGATAGAGAGCTTTCTGTTCATCGATTTTTGCCTGCTGCGCGGCCAGTCGCGCTTTCACCGAATCCACCGCGATTTTCGTCCGTTCGCTCTCCAGCTGCGCCCGAATCGCCAGTTGTTCTTCCTTCACTCTGGAGAGACTCCTGATGTGGTCAGACCCGATGCCCTCTTTGAATAGCTTTTCGTCCACGTCATGTTGCAGACGGGCCTGCTCATAATCGCTGCGCACCGCCGCTTCGTTCGCTTTTTGGTTCATCAGATCGCTGTCAACCTGCACTTTAAGGTTTGCAAGGTCGGCTTCTGCCCCTTTGAGCTGGAATTCCGCATCGAGCGCCTCTCTCTGCAACGTCGGGTCGCTAAGCTCTAGGATGACAGTGCCAGGAGTGAGCAGTTGAGGACCAGGCCGGACAACGATCCTCTCAACGCGCGCGGCGGTCTGCGCGGGAATCCAGCGAATGTCCAGCGGAACGAGAATGCCGAGCCCGTGTACCTCACGCACCATGGGACCGCGCTTCACTTCATCCGGCCAGATGGTGGCCCGGTCTACGGTTGGCGCGGCAGGCCGTAGTTTCGACAGTCCATAGGTGACTCCTCCCAGAAGGAGGAGTGCGACGGTGCCGTAGGTAATCCGTCGGATCTTCTTGGCGCGAGCGTTTGATGGTCGTTGGATATCCATATATATTGTCACCTACTAGAACGCAACTCTCCGGCCCCAGGTTCCCTTATCTAACTATATGTATTTTCAATAGTTTGGCAAGGCTTCCGCCTGCTTGAATCAACCCAATCGCCCGAAAATGGGATTAATCGTCCCACCTCCGAACAAGGCAGTTGGGCCGGACTTTACTCCGGCCTGGCTTTCCGTGCCGATTAATCCAACTGAGGCAATTTCATCCAGGCCGAATTCTTCCGCGACGATTCCAGCACGCCTGCGATAAACTGCACCCCCTCAAGCCCCTCCTTCACACCCGGCACCAGCAGCGACGTAGGCGCCGGAGCGCGCCCCGCATTCCGCGCCGAGATCTGCTCCGCCAAGTCCGTATAAAGCTGCGCGAACGCTTCCAAATACCCTTCCGGATGCCCCGCAGGTATCCGGCTAGCATGCTTTGCCGAAGCAGTAGCCCCTGCCCCCGCACGGCTGATCGTCATCGGAGGCTTCCCGTACAGCGTAAACCGGAGATAATTCGGATTTTCCTGTCCCCATTCGAGTCCCGCTTTCTCCCCGTAAACCCGCAAGCGCAGATTGTTCTCATTTCCCGTCGCCACTTGGCTCGCCCACAGCATTCCCCGCGCCCCGCCTTCAAACCGCAACAGCGTCTGCACGTTGTCGTCCAGCCGCCGCCCCGGCACAAAAATCGAAACGTCCGCTGCCACTTCCTCGCACCGCAATCCCGTTACGAAACACGCGATGTTATAAGCATGTGTCCCAATATCCCCAAGCGATCCCGCCGGCCCGCTCTGCGCCGGGTCCGTCCGCCAAACCGCTTGTTTGTTGCCCGTTGCCTCCACTGCTGTCGTCAGCCAATCCTGCGCATATTCCACTTGCACCACGCGAATTCGCCCCAGCTCCCCGGCTGCAATCATCTCTCGCGCTTGCCGCACCACGGGATACCCCGTGTAGTTGTGCGTCAAGCCAAGGATCAAACCGCTTCTTCGGACGATCTGCGCCAGCGCCACCGCATCTTCCACCGTCGTGGTCAGTGGCTTGTCACAAATCACGTGAATCCCCGCCTCCAAAAACGCCTTCGCAGGTCCGAAATGCACATGATTCGGCGTAACGATCGACACGGCGTCAATCCGGTCTGGCCTTTTCGCTTCCGCCGCCGCCATTTCCGCATAACTTCCATAAGCCCGGTCCGGCACAATATGCAGATCCAACGCCGCCGCCCGGCTCTTCGCCGGATCAGACGACAACGCCCCCGCCACCAGTTCAAATTGATCGTCCATCCGCGCAGCAAGCCGATGCACCGCCCCGATGAACGCCCCGGGCCCTCCGCCGACCATCCCCAGCCGCAGCCGCCGCTTCGTCACATCGCCCGCCTTTGCATTCGCTGTCATAACCCCCGTCCCGTTTCTATCCAGTTGATCGCCGAAATCCACCGTTGTGATCCTGAGGGCATCCGACGAGGATGCTCGAAGAATCTCAACTCCAACCCCTTCAATCACCGCAACGTCGGGCTGCTTCTCACGACCAGCTGCAATTCAATGCTCCAATCCAATGATTCGTCATCACCTTTCCAGCCCCAACATCCTTTGATGGTTCTCATCTCTTTGCTCAGCTCCACCCTGCATCCACGATGAAGTCCTGTGCCGTGCATTTCTCCGCGGCGTCCGAAGCCAGAAACAGCCCTATGTTTGCCACGTCGCCCGGCAGCACCCGCTTCTTCAGGCATTGGCCGGCCATCACTTCCTTCTCAAACTCCGGCGTATGCCACAATTTCATTTGCCGCTCCGTCCAGACCGCCCCGGGCGAAATCGTGTTCACCCGAATGCCGAACAGCCCCAGCTCGCGAGCCAGAACCCGCGTCAATCCTGTCACCGCGGCCTTGCTCACGTTATACACCGGCAGCCCCGCGTGCTTGAGCCTCCAGATAATAGAGCCAAGATTGATAATCGCGCCCTCGCCCAGCCGCTTCATTTGTGGCGCCACCGCTTGCGCCGCAAAGAACATGTGCCGCAGGTTCACCGCGATCCGGTCATCCCAGTATTCCGGCGTGACCTGTTCCATCGCGTGCCGGTCGTCGTTCCCGGCATTGTTGATGAGCACCCCGATGTCGCCCAACTCGATGCGGACGATTTCGATGGCCTCTTGCAGCGCGGCGATGTTGCGCAGGTCGCAGGCGATAAAGAGCGGCGCCTTGGATGTCTCTTTCTGAATCTGAGCGGCCAGCATCCGGCTCGCCTGCTCTGCGATATCCACAAAAGCCACGCGCGCCCCCTGCCCGGCGAACGCCCGCGTAAACGCCGCCCCAATCCCGCTTCCCCCGCCTGTAATAAACACCGTTTTGCCGGCGAGCCCCGCGTACGTTGACTTTGAGGATCTGCCCGTATCCATGCGTCTCAACCGCCCCGACTCCCACGCTCAGTCGCCCTGACTTTCGCGCTCACGCGCCCCGACTCCCGCGCTCAGGCGCAGTGAGTCCCGCGCGAGTCGCTACTCTACTCATTTTCTATCTCAAATCAAATCTCCGCGCGAATGGTACATCAGCGCGGATGACGCGTGCTCTCGGCGGTAGCTCTCCTCCCCAACGTGTCATCTCGAGCGCAGCGACCCGCCTGTCCCCAGCAGGTCGGGGCCGGGCCCGCTGGAGAATTGTCTTGCACGTACCACGAAGACGCCATAACAAGAGTCGGACCAGTACGATAGAGACTTACGATGCACGAACGGGTAATCCGTATTTTTCAACTTCCGGGGAGTATAAACGAGGGGAATTCTTCCGGAGACTCAAATCGCTCTGATTCGGCTCACGAACTCCCTGAAGTACCCACACCTATTGCCAATACTCGTGAGATTCGCAAGGGCTGCGACCGCTCCGTAGACTGGAGGCGTTGCAGGAAGCCCATATTGCGCTAGAACTCGACGCAGAACATTTTTGTCCTCTTGGGAATGCTGCGGCGCGATGTTTATGTTTTGAAGCTCAATTTCTGCATTTTTGCTTCTGGTCCCAGCCACACTTCGGATCGCAGCCAAATCGCTCAACAGCCAGCTCTCCAACATGCACTGGACCGCAAAAAACTCTACGTGGAACTTCGGTTTGAAACCAGATGCCTTCAGAACTTTTTGGAGCTGCTTTTCAATTTGTTCGGGCGGGTCACAATCCGAGTCACGAATCACGCATGCCACATCGATGTTCCACGCCGGGTTCCGGTGGAACTCCTCCAACCGGTCGAGGAACACATTTTTCAATCTATGTTTCCCGCCGCACTGCCGAACCTGAAGTTCGCTTATGTCTTTGCGGATTCTTGGTATCAGCCTGCGATAAGTTGCGCCATCGAATGTCCCTTCGACGACGATCCCCGCGTTCATTCCTCTTCGCCGAGTACGCCCGAGTACATTAGGTCTCCCAGCCCAAGATCTTTGTCCTCTACTAACTTCTTGAGGTGCTCTTTGTCCGCGGGACGATAGGCCTTGGTCTCACCATCTTTCTTTTCGACCCAAAACATCTCGTCCAGCGAGAACTGGTTCAAAAAGTAAGGAGATTGCGTCGTGAATACAAACTGGGGTTGCGAGGTTCTTGCATCTTGAGCTTGCAATGCAACCTGCCGAAGTAGCGAGACTAGTGTTTCCAACAACCGGGGATGCAGATGGTTCTCCGGCTCTTCGATGCAGTACAAAGTCCCGCCGCGCTCGGGAGGAACGTAGATCAGGGACAGAAGCGCAGTTAGCACGAGGAACCCGTCCGAAACCTGCCAAACGTTAGTGGGCCGCTTAAGTCCCCGCTCCGTTAACGAGATATGTACGTTTCCATCTTCGGTGGGGATAGTTCTAATTTGGCCTACGCCGGGGAACAAGTCACGCAACACTTCGTTTACTTTACCAAATGCTTCGGGGGAGTGCGTCTGCAGCCACATCAACCAAGCTGACAGATTATCCCCTCCAGGCTCGTCGAGGCTCTGCCCCGACGCCATTTTGCTCGATTCCTTCATCATGGGAGGCAGGAAATGGTAAAAACGCCAAAGCTTAATCATTTCGTAGAAACGATACCCGTCCCAAGTCGGCGACGCGTGCTGCAGGGCAGTTACACCAGATGACCCGAAGCCTCCAAATTCCTTTCCATCGGTGTTCATCAGCCACACAAAGCCCTGCTTCAAACCAATCAGATCATGCTCCACCCTCCCTTGAATTAGTTTTAACGATTCATGTTGAGTCGTTACATAGTCTCCGATCCCGGCGATAAGTTGAAGCTCATATCTATACTTTGTGTCCCCCTTTGCTGGGTCAGATGCTTCCAAGGCGATGGTAATAAGTCTATCGTCGCCACCCTTCCACAGAACCTCGTTGACACCTCCGCGCTGGGCTAGGGCCAACGAAACCCCGTCAAAGCCCGGCTTTGGAAAGAAGACATCATGAAGGAAACGAAACACGTCAAGTATGTTGCTCTTTCCGGCCATGTTGGGTCCGACGAGAACGTTGATCGCACCAAGCTGGATGTCGAGTTCTCGGAGGCTCTTCAAATTCCGTACCTGTAATCGAGTTATCATGTGGGGTGTCACCGGCAATCATACGCTTTGTGCGCGCATCTTCGCTAGCCCGCTGTTTCTGTCTCTGAAACTTACGACGACGACTTTTCCGTCGGACGGCAAAGGCTAGGCGTCCGGGAAGGCCCTGGCGACAGCTGTTGGCGGGTGGAGAACCCTTAACGCGCTGAGACGCTCCTGGGTGCCGCATCCCTTTGGAATTTGGTTTGTCAAAGGGTGCGAGGTTTGACTCTGCCTGCTCGCCGCCCCGCTACTTGAGGTCGCTGGCAAGGAGGTCGTATGTGGATTCTAAAAGGCAGTCTACTCGGTATGGGACTTTTACTTGTCGGCACTGTACTCTTTCTGATTGCAACGGCAGGGCCATTTAGAGCCAATAGGGCAATCGGTCTGAGTGCAATCACAGGAGTAACTATTCACAACTCCTTGTTTTGGGTTGCGTTTGTTGCCTCTTTGGTGATCGGGTGTGCGATTGTGCGTTCTTGGCCGATCAAGGTGTAGAACTTTCATCCCAATACGCAAGTCCGGCAAACGGATGTCACCCGACCCCACACTCCGGCTCGGGTAACTCCCCCTTCTCCAGTTTGTAAAGGAGGAATTATGTGGGCATTAAAAGGTTCATTGATAGGGATCAGCATTTTTGGGGTCGGGGCCGCCGTATTCTCGTTTCTGTCCCTGCGGAACATCAGTGGCGGTCAACAAATGAGCGTTGACATTCGCATGATCCCGCTCACTACGATTTACAACCCTTGGTTTTGGGCAACATTCGTTGCTTCCATTGTAATTGGTCTGGCGATTGCCCGGTCATGGCCGGGTAAATTTTCTCCTTCGTTCTGGATCGTATTAGCGATAATTGATTTGTTCCCGGCAGGTATGCTGGCGCTTACCCTATTTCTCGTTTTCAAGCTCAAAGAAATAGCAAGACACGTTCAGTAATTCCCGACAATGACAGGCGACCGAGCTTTCTCATCTTGGGCCGGTGGCGCACGCTTTGGAGGTTGGTTTATCAAAGAGTGCGGGGGTTGCCCCTCCGCCTCTGCATGGACTCTTTTTCTCCTTACCTCAACACGGGCGGAAGGCTGCGCGCAGCGTGAATGATCCGAATGACCTGCAACGGTTTTGTCTCCGGGTTGTACACAATCCAATAATTCCGGTAGGGTTGCACAAGCCAGAAGCGCAGCGGCAGGGCGGTCAAATCCTCACGGATACGTCCGGCGAGCGGAGTGTCCGCCAGGAAAGCACAGGCGGCGTAAATCGCTTCTTCGACGCGATTCGCGGCGTCCAGATCGTCACCCGCGATTTAACTCCAGATTTCAAAGAGGTCGTTTACGGCTTGGGGCGTGAGCTGATAACTGCTCATGCTTGACGCTTTTCAGCGAGCCAAGCACGTTTCCTTTCATCCAGCCTGGAACGAACCTGGTCGGAATCGATCAATTCTCCGCGTTGCGCGGCTGCGTAGCCTTGCTCGATTTTTGCGCGGATCTCGCTGCTATGCTCAGCCAGCCAGGTTTCTTGTTCGTGAAGCAGGGAAATGGCGTGCTCCACAAACTCATCCACGGTTTGGTAGGGCCCGCGCTGAACGTCCTGCTTGATCATTTCTTCCAGCTCAGGCCGCAGATGAATCTTCATAGCCACAGTCTACCTTATGTTCTCATGCCCAAGCCAGGGTGACTTGCCACCTTGGAGAGCCCCTTTGCGCTTCGCGCGGACTGGATTGCCACGCTGTTTCTCTTGTCAGTCAAATACCCCCCTGGTATCCCGCACCATCCAAAGCACTTAAAGTAATTCTTGACATACTGTACCAATGTGCTATAATGATTTCGTGAATTAGACACGATCCTTTCGTGCCCCGCGAACAATGTGCGCCTTTTGCATCCCCGTTTCCGGACCGGCACACGCCCGCCCGGCGGTACTTCTAACTCCTTCAATATCTTCGCGCCCTGTTTTTTTCGCCTCTTGCAAACAGGTCACGCCCGTAAGGGTGATTATTCCCTTGACAAAGTAATCTGGATTTGGTAGTCTTTCCACAGTGAGAGGCTACCATGAACCTGATAGAAGTGGTTTCCAAGTTTCGATCTGAGGCCGATTGCCTAGACTATCTTGAGGCTGTTCGTTGGCCTCACGGCCTGTGCTGCCTCAAATGCGGCATCATGGAGCGCATCTCCAAATTCACCACGAACGCGACCACACGGACGCGCACAAACAAGAAAGGCGAGACTAGGACAGTCGTTGTCCCTTCCCGCCGTCTGTACGAGTGCAAGGATTGTGGCTACCAATTCAGCGCGACTACTGGCACGGTGTTCCATGACTCTCATCTGTCCCTCATCAAATGGTTCATGGCTGTGGGCCTGATCGTCGAAGCGAAAAAGGGAATGAGCGCGTTGCAAGTGGCACGTCATCTCAACATGGAAAATAGCTATAAAACGGTTTGGTATCTCTGCCATCGTATCCGCAAGGCCATGAAGGACGGCGGCCTGCTAATGGAAATCGTGGAAGTGGACGAAACCTATCTGACTCCAAAGAAACCACGCAAGGGCCGTCCCTACGTCAAGAAAGAATCGCGCGACGTTGTGCTCGGCATGATTGAACGCGGCGGGAAACTCCGCTTGGTGCCTATCAAGGAATCCAAAATGGAATTGATTGAGCCTATCATGGAACAGCACATTAGCCCGGATGCGACACTCCAAACCGATGAATCCGCGATCTATCATATAATCGGCAAGCGTCGTTTCCCCGGTCGGCACCGCACAATCAATCACAGCGTTTCCTACGGCGTTGGCGACCTCCATACGAACACGGTCGAGAACGCATTTTCACTCTTGAAAAAGGGCGTCTATGGAACTTTCCACAAAATTTCTATAAAGCACTTGGGCCGCTACTGTGAAGAGTTTTCTTTCAGGTTCAATCGGCGCAATTCGCAAAAGCAGTTGTTCGACGCGACGCTCAAGGGGTTAGTGAAGGAAACTGCGCTGCCGTTTAAGACGCTGATTGCTTCGGAATGAGCTGGCCGCTTCGACGTTTGCCGCTCGTCTTTATCTGTTTCATGGGCATGGGCGAGGTTTTGAGTAGCTGTGAAAGCACAGCGTCAAACTTCTTTTTCTCAACGACGATTTTCTTCTTCATTCGCTAATGGTAACATGTTGGCGGGTCCGGAAGGATTCGGACCTTCGGGACGCTTGCACGTCCACCGAGGTATAAAGTCGGCGCATTAGACCACTCTGCCACGGACCCGCTCAGTAGGTGGCCGGGGTAAATCCCCGGTTGACCTATGGTGGCGGGCGTGCTATAAACACAGTGAACCTGTGGCGCATCATGTGCGCCTCCTTTCGTGAACATCGACATTTCGTTAGGAATGGTTCAACCGGGCAAAAGAGGCTGACACCTCTTTTGCCCTTATTATTTAAGGCTCATTATCAACTCTTTCTTCCCACTGCTAGTAGTTGTTGCTGGCGATTCTTGATAAGAAAGTCCGCTGGTAGCTCAGCAATGAACATTGATTCGCCTTCATCCCATTTCACCGGACATGATCTAGATTCTGAATAATCGTAACCGATGTAGTCCATGAAGGTCTTAGCCGAGAATCCAGCCCCATTGCCTTTCTTCCCATAAGCCAGTCTGTAGGCCCGTGCGTCTTTTCTAGTGATCGGCTTCACTCCCACTTGTCGCTTGGCGGCATCCCATAGCAGTAAAACAAACTCGACGGCATCTTTCTCAAAGGTTGTAGTAGCAGTCTTGTTCAACGAAAGGCGACCAAGCTTGTTGAAAGTAATAGCCGGGCTCCCACTTCTGCGTGTCTTTCGCGTGAAAATCTCCCAGGACATTGTATTATCCTCCTATTCGAGAACCATCGACGAAAACAATTCTACCACATGTACCTAGCTTGATGTCAACACTAAAGGTTGAGATTGTCCACACGTTCCACATATTCAGGTAGATTGTCTGTATACACCAACCTTCGGTGGGAGCATGTTGAGAAGAATTATCCAGAGGCATACCCTGCCATTCCGGTTGGCGTAGGATACTACTAAACTGTTGAAAAGAAAGGAATTGACAGTGGTTTCACTATAGTTGATACTATGGGTGCGACTGGGCCGAGACGCTATGCGACTCTTGCAGGGCCGAATGGCCCCGCCCCAGACGCTTTTCTTTTTAGGCCCGTTTGCTTTCCCCCAACTAATACTATGCACCTTTGCTATATAGACGAAAGCGGCGTGCCTGAACTCAATCAAGGAACGACTCATTTTGTACTGCTAGGACTATCTATTGAGGCGTGGGATTGGAGAAGCCAAGATCGTGCCGTTTCAGTCGTTAAGAGAAAATTCGGGCTTGGTGATGCAGAGATTCATACGGGATGGATGACTAGGCGTTATCTTGAGCAAGAAAAGATTCCAGACTTCCTGACACTCGATTCGCCTGCTCGTCGCACTCAGGTAAGAAAGGAACGAGATGCACTACTGATCAAAGAGGACGCACTCAAGGGGAGTCTTGCTGCCAGAGAACTGCGTAAGAGTTACCGCAAAACGGATGCCTACATTCACCTTACCTTAGATGAGAGAAAGAATTGTTTGAAGGAACTAGCTGACTTGATTGGCGGATGGGGAAACACACGACTCTTTGCTCACTCAATTGATAAAACGTCCTTTACTGCCGCCGCGCCAACCATTCCGCCACGGGAAGAAGCGTTCACGCAGGTCGTGAGTCGTTTCGAGCAGTATCTATCCGGCATTGGTGGACCCCAAACAATCGGACTTCTTGCTCACGATCATGACGATACTTCCGCCGACCGAATGACGCAATTGATGCGTCAATTCCACTCCAGCGGGACAATGTGGACTTCCATAACCAGGATCATTGAAACTCCATTCTTTGTGGATAGCCGCTTGACTGTTGGTGTCCAATTGGCGGATTTATGTGCGTATGCCACTCGACGTTTTTGCGAGAAAGGCGAAACGGACCTGTTTAATAGAATCTGGCCACGATTTCACAGGGTCGGGACGAGGGTCGTCGGGATACGCCATTATGTCGGGCGCAAGCATTGTGCCTGCCGCATTTGTGTAGAACACTAACCCACTTCTGCCCTGTCACGGCATTTTGCACGTTACAGCGTTACGACTTACTTTGTCAACGGAACAATCACCCCGTAAGTCCTTTGTTTGCCGCATTCGCAAAGAGTGCGCATCTCTATGAATCCATGCCACTTAGCCATCCTTTGTTTTCATACACTTGCGCACTCTTTTGCACTTTTTTGCACTTGCCGAAAGCTCAATCCTTTTGTTATCAACCGATTCCGCACTCTTCGGCAAAAAACACGGGGGTGTGGGGGAGGGGTGCATCTTGTGGGGAGGTCGATCCACTGCCTCACCAGTCACTCGTCACGAATCACGATTCACCATCCGTTGTATCATTCCACCCCGTGAACATCCTCCTCAACGAAGTCGAATGTCGCGTCATCGGCTCCCTCATCGAAAAAGAAATCACCACTCCAGAATACTATCCGCTCTCCTTAAACGCCCTCGTCAACGCCTGCAACCAGAAATCGAATCGCGATCCGGTCATGAATCTCGACGAATCCGTCGTCCGCCAGGGCCTCCATTCTCTCGATGCGCAATCTTTGGTCCGTTCCGTCAGCGCCTCGGACAGCCGCGTCACCAAGTACGAACACCGCCTCCAGGAAGCCTTCAACTTTTATCGTCACGAATCTGCCATTCTTTGCGTGTTATTGCTGCGTGGACCGCAGACTCCCGGCAAACTTCGCACTCGCGCCGAGCGCATGCACGCTTTCGACGACCTGAGCGCCGTCCAATCCAGCCTGCAGCACCTGATGAAGCGCGAACCGCCGCTCGTCAAAGTTCTGCCCCGTCAGCCCGGCACCAAGGAGTCTCGCTACGCCCATCTCTTGTCCGGCGACATGGAAGTATTCGAGCAAAAACCAGAAGTACAGACAATCATAAATACGAACGTCGCCGATGGAGAACGCATCGCGCTTCTGGAGAAGGAGGTCGCTGCACTTCACGATAACGCCGCCGATTTTCAAAAGGAGATCGCGGACTTACGCCAACAATTCTCGCAGTTCAAAAAGCAATTCGAGTAAGAGAAGTGAATTTCGTGGGAAGAAATTGCAAGAATAGATGGCGCGCCCGGAGAGACTCGAACTCCCGACCCTCTGGTTCGAAGCCAGATGCTCTATCCAGCTGAGCTACGGGCGCTCCCACGCATTATATCTGTTAAAGGGCGGAAGAGACAGAGGTGCCCGCGGCGGCAAAGACCGTGGCCATCTCGGCTTGCGCGAAGGAAATAAAGCACCGCACCACGTCTGGATCGAATTGTGTGCCACTCGATTCGATGAGCCGGCGTATCGCTTCCTCGTGAGGCAGGCCAACGCGATACGGACGCGAGGAAACCATGGCGTCGAACGCGTCGATCACCGTGACGATGCGGGAAACGATTGGAATCTCAGAGCCCTGAAGGCCGGCAGGATATCCTTTTCCGTCCATGTTTTCGTGGTGGTGAAGAATGTCGAGTGCGGCGCGCTCAAATCCCGGTAGCATCCGCAAAACCGCCCAGCCGTACTCCGGGTGCCTCTTCATCAGCGCATACTCATCGGCATCGAGGCGCCCAGGTTTTCTCAAGATGGCGTCTGGAATTCCCATTTTGCCGATATCGTGGAGAAGTGCGGCAACTTCTAGGTTTTGGAGTTCCGCTTCTTCCAGGCCGAGCTCTTGTCCGACGCGCATGCCCCATTCCGCGAGGCGCGTGCTGTGCACGCCGGTATTGAGATCCTTGAGGTCCAGAAGCTGGTTGAAAGCGCAGATCACCGAGCTGCGCAGCGCGGTGACCTGCTCTTCGACTTGTTTGACGCGTAAAGACTCCGCCGTCAACGGTGAATGGGGTGCTGCGCCGAGCAGCGCTGTGCGCTCGTTCGGCATGGCCGTTACCAGCAGAGCAAGAAGCACGAACCACCGCCGCCTGAGCCTGAGCCAGAGCTGGTGCTGGCATTCACCCAGGCGGAAACCGCCTGGTATGCGTCGAGGCGTCCGTGATTAAGATCCGGCGAGAGAACCACTGCATGCTGGAGCGCACTGGCAGACTGCGACTGGTTGAGCGGCTGCTTGGCGCTGAGCATGAGAGCCACTGTTCCGGCCACGAGGGGGGAGCTAAACGAGGTGCCGGATTCGCTTCCATAAGTGCCGCCGGGATACGTGCTGATCACGTTCTCGCCGGGCGCGGCGATCCAGACGTCCGCCGTCCCATAATTCGAGAAGGAGGAGCGCTTGTCCCAATCTGTCGTGGAAGCAACGCCCACCACGGAGCCGGAGATCGACGCCGGATAGACGCGCGCACTGGTATTTTCGTTGCCGGCCGCTGCCACCAACACGACGCCGGCCTTATTCGCGTAGGAAATCGCCTGGGAAAGCGCCGGGGAAGGATAAGAAAGGTCAAAGCTCATGTTCAC
>WNFO01000121.1_pt1 | contig 52902 bp, 46 predicted proteins | sample 5400251 | NCBI WGS metagenome assembly WNFO01 (sample SAMN13153354, study PRJNA577476) | soil metagenome | isolation source: 100 cm saprolite under Madrone tree | place: USA:California | collected 2016-06-14 | reverse complement strand
CTGCACGTGATTTTCGGTCACGCCGGAGCGCAGCGAGCCTCCAGCGCCAGCCATAAAAAGAACCGTGGTCAAAGCCGGCTCACAATTTTCTTTGATCCGTTCGACGGATTCTGTCAGCTGCGGCGGAAGTTCCTTCTCGACCGGCTGCAGCTGGTCATCCAGCTCGAAATACGCGTACTGCTCGCCGGTCGTGCTTACCATCAGCAGTCGAAGATGCGGCCAGGCAATCTCTGGTTTAAACGGTTTCAGAATCGTCAACGGATCGGAAATATTCGTACCGCCCCAGCCGCTGCCCGGTTGCGCCACCTGAAAATATCTTCCTGCTGTGGAGCGGCGGCCCTTGATGCGAATTCCGGTTTCGCGGACGCCGAGCAATTTGCCCGCCTGGTGTTCGGAAAGTATGCCGGTAATGTGATCGTCCACCACGATCACGTCATCCACCTTGCCAAACCACTGTTTGGCAAACATGCCGATGGTCGCCGAGCCGCAGCCCACGCGCATGCGCTCCTCGCGCTGAGCGTTCACAACCGGTGGCTGGCCTGCTCTAACGACGATCGTCGCGCCCTCATCAATCGTCAGCTCTAATTCTTTGCCATTGCTGAGGTTCAGTAGCGTCTCGCACGTCACCCGACCTTCGCTCTTCGTGCCGCCGGTCAAATGCTGCACGCCGCCGAGCGAAAGCATCTGCGAACCGTATTCGCTGGTGGTGACGTGGCCGACGGGCTCGCCTTGCGCGCGGACCAAATTGCACTCCGGACCGAGATGCCGGTCGGTATCAATTTTCAATTTCACGCCGCAGTAGCTGAAAATGCCCTCGGTTACGATGGTTACCATGTCCACGCCGTCCACTTCCGAGGACACGATAAATGGGGCGGGCTTGTAGTCGGGATAAGTGGTGCCCGCGCCGATGGCGGTGACAAACGTCTCCGAGCCCTTCAAGAGCTTGCCGTCCCACTCGCGCTCACGGTCGAGGAAAGGAACCAGCGGCGTTCCTTGCGTCTTCGCGCGATCCAGCACGATATGCGGATCCACGCGCACCAGCTGCCCGTCGTGATTCGCGTAGCGGTCGCACGCGCCGGCATGCCCGCGCTTGATGCGGCACAGCACCGGGCAGGCGTCACAGCGGATGGTGTCCACAGGCAATTCGCTAGACATTGCGATCTCCGGCAGCGGCTCTGGAAAGGATTGCCGCGCGGACACGGTCGGGCGTGGCAGGGATTTTGCGGATACGCACACCAATGGCATCGTAAATGGCGTTCAGGATCGCCGGCGCCGTCGGAATCATCGCGTGTTCGCCGATTCCCTTCGCTCCAAACGGTCCAAGCGACGACGCTTCTTCAATCAGAATCGATTGCACCGGAGGCATATCACCAAAAGTGGGAATCAGATAGTCGTGCAGGTTCTCTCCCTTGCCCGGGAAAAACTCTTCCATTAGGGCCATGCCGACTCCCTGAGCCACGCCGCCTTCGATCTGCCCTTCGATAAGTGTCGGATTGATAGCACGGCCAACATCATGTGCGGCGAGAACCCCTAAGACTTTCACCGTACCGAGTTCCGTGTCCACTTCAACCTCTACCAGGTGCGCGCCAAACCCGTAAACGGCATACGGCGTACCTTGGCCGTCCTTATCCAGTGGTTTTGTCGGCGGGTCAAATGTTCCCTCGGCGCTTACCACGTAGCCGCGCTCATCGAGCGGCAACTCGCGCAGCGCGATAGTGCGCTTCTTCCCGGCGTCGTCCACGATCAACGCGCCGTCCGCAAAGTGGATCTTTGCGCACTCGCAGCCGTCCGCCAGGCGCAGAATGGCTTTCCGCAGCTCCGTTCCGGCCATATACGCGGCCTTTCCGCTTACAAATGTTTGCCGCGATGCAGAAGTCTTGCCACAATCCGGGGTAATATCCGTGTCGCCGGAGAGCAGATCAAATTTCTCAATCGGCGCGCCTAGAGCTTCGGCACAAGCCGTACCACATTCCTGCAACACCGACGCCGCGTCGCAGAGGTCCTTGCGCGCTGGAATTGAAGGCACTTGCCGCTCGGCGGCCTTCTTGCCACCGGGCGCGCAAGGCTTCCAGGCACGCACGTATACCGACACCTTCGCCCATCACCTGTCCGCTGCACGTTGCGCTTTCATTGTCCAGCGCGTTCTGGATGCGGAATTCCAGCCGGTCCACTCCCAATTTTTCCGCGAGTTCGTCGTAAAGTTGCTCCTGCGCGATGGTTCCTTGCGGCACGCCAAATCCGCGGAATGCTCCCGCAGGAACCAGATGGGTGTGCACAGCGGTAGTCAGCGCGCGGTAGTTTGGCACTTTGTAAGGTCCAGAGGCATGGAGCGGCACACGCGCAGCCACGGTAGGTCCCCACGATGCGTAGGCGCCGGTATTGAATTCACCGCAAACATCCATCGCCAGCAGTTTGCCGTCGCGTGTCGCGCCTGCTTTGCAACGGATGCGCGAAGGATGGCGTTTCGTCGTGGACATGATGGACTCCGCGCGCGAGTACACCATCTTCACGGGGCGCCGAAGATGCCAAGCGGCAACGGTTATAAACGGTTGCATGGACAGGTCCAGCTTCGAACCAAAACCGCCGCCGACTGCGGTGGGGATGATCCGCACGGCACTTTCCTCGATGCCGAGAATCGTCGCTATATCCCTGCGATCCGTGTACGGCGCTTGCGTGCAGGCCTGAACTTCCATGCGGTCGCCTACCCGCCGCGCGAAGCCCGCTTCCGGCTCGATGTAAGCGTGTTCGATGAAGCCGGTCTCGAATTCGGCTTCAACGATTACATCCGCTTTCGCGAACGCCGCTTCCACATCGCCGTGTACCACGCGGCCCCGCACCAGCACGTTGTCCGGGCGGTTTTCGTGCAGCTTCGGAGCCTCCGGACGCAATGCGGTATCAATTGTCGTTAGCGCCGGCAATTCTGTCCAAATAACGGGAAACGTGGACGGGTTAAACTCGGCCATCGCTTCCGGCTCCCCTACCACAGCCGCAACCGCCTCGCCGCGAAATCGCACTTCTTTTTCCGCAAAGACCGGTTGGTCGGCAAACTGCGCAATTACGCCGAAGCAATTCTTGCCGGGAACATCTTGCGCTGTGAAAACCGCATGGACGCCGGAGTTAGCCGCCACATAGGCGCGGAGATCACCGAATTGAAAGGCAGCGCGATCATAAGGACTGCGGATGACGCGCAGTATAAGAGAGCCCGCGGGCCACTCATCCGCGCCAAAAATATCCGTGCCGAGAACTTTGCGGGCGCCATCCAAACGCACCAGGCGTTTTCCGACCGGACCCCCGCTTTCTGGTTGTGGCAGCGCCGCTTTTTGCGTGGCGGCGCCCAAAACTGCCGAGACAATCTTCCGGTAGCCGGTGCAGCGGCACAGCACTCCACCGAGTGCGTCCATCACTTCCGTTTCCGTGGGCTTGGCGTTTTTTTCCAGCAAGGCGACCGCGGAAACCAGCATACCGGGCGTGCAGATACCGCACTGCGCGGCGCCGGACTCTAGAAACGACTTCTGCAAGCGGTCAAATATTTTGGATGATTTCGCCAGGCCTTCGACCGTGACAACTTCCGCGCCTTGCAGTTGCCCCACGGCGACCAAGCACGCGCACACGGCCATTCCGTTCACGAGAACAGTGCACGCGCCGCAATCTCCGGCGTCACAACCCACCTTGGTTCCGGTAAGCGCAAGCTCTTCGCGCAGAACGTTTGAAAGTCTGGTAATGGGTGCGGACTTGATCGAGACGGATCGACCATTGACGGTGAGCGAAAGCTGCGTTTGAGTGTACGCTTTCATGGGAGTTTTTCCACGCAGGCTTCCAGCGCGCGCCGCACCAGCACTTGCGCGGCTTCCCTGCGATACGCCGACGTTGCGCGGACGTCATCAAGGGGCAAGAGCGATCGAAGATGTTCCGGCTTCACCGACTTGCCGATACCGGGTCGTGCAATTTCGCCCGCCAAGGCGCCCTCCAGGACCGGGAGACGCTGGGCCCTGGCCGAACATGCTCCCACGGCAATCAGCGCTTCGCTGATTCTTCTACTGCCATCCGTCACGAGATTGGCAGCCACCATAGCGATGGAAATGACCAGGTAGCGGCGCGAGCCCAGCTTGAGAAAAGTCGAGGCGGAATTTTCCAGGCGACGCGGAATCGCGACACTGGTCAATATTTCGTCCGGCCGCCGCATCGTTTCGCGGTTGCCAACAAGAAACTCGCCCAGGGGCATGCTTCGCGTTCCAGCTACGGAAGCGAGCACCACCTGCGCGTCCAGCGCCAGCAATGCCGGAACGCCATCCGCCGCTGGAGAGGCATTGCACAGATTTCCCGCGATGGTTCCCAGATTTTGAATTTGCACGCCGCCCACTTCGCGCGCAGCTGCTCTTAACCCGGCAAAGCCGCGCGGAAGAACTGCCGCCACGATTTCGCTCCAAGTTGTGCGCCCGCCAATGTGAATGTGTTCAGCGGTAGTGCGGAAACCTTTGATCTCCGTCACGTTGGAAATATCAATCACCGGGCTGGTCATCGGCCGGTCAACGAGACCAGGGAAGAAGTCCGTGCCGCCGGAAAGGATCGTGCCGCGTGATTCTGAGAGCGCACGCACGGCTTCTTCGAGTGTTGTGGGTCGTAGGAACAACGAGTCCACTCCTTGAGCGCGCCAGCAACGGTCTTACCCTTGTTCGCCGTTCAATCCATTGCCAGTTGAGATCGTTCGGCGCCGGCTGACGCCAGAGCCTCTGAATCACTGGAGAGACATTGTGCACGGCTTGCTAAATCGCCCAGTCTATTTCCGCCGCCAGCACATCTTCGCTTAAATAATGCAAGCTCCGCAAGATTCGCGCGCACTCCCCAGGGCGAGACGGTGGCAAGCGGTAACTCAATTCGAAAGTTTAGCGGAATTCGCAAATGCTGCGCACACTGCCGATAGTCGGGTACTCGATTCCGCCAATCGGGATTATGACTGACAGCGGACTGTGCTATCTTCCCGTTACACCAATCATTCGGAAGGGGCTGCACCGTGGCCAGGCAATCGAAGGTCATCTTTTGGGAAGTGGATACCCAGATGGACTTCATGTTGCCGGGAGGCAAGCTGTACGTCCCGGGCGCGGAAAAGTTGATCCCCAACATCAGGCGTCTCGTCGATACAGCACGCGAAAATCGAGTGTTGCTTATTTCCAGCGGCGACCAGCACTCGCCGCAGGACCCTGAATTCAAAATTTTCCCGCCGCACTGCATCAAAGGCACGGAAGGCGCGCAAGTCATCCCCGAAGCACTGGCGCAAAGTGTCCTTGCCGTGCCCAACCAATCCGCGTTCCGATTGCCAGCGGACCTCGCGCGGTATCAGCAAGTGCTCATCGAGAAGCAGACCCTCGACGTATTTGACAATCTACACACCGCAAAGATTGTGAACGGCCTGTCCGCAGACGCGGAATTTTTCGTTTTTGGAGTCGTCACGGAATATTGCGTGCGCTGTACAGCGAAGGGCTTACTCGATCTTGGCCGAGGCGTCTCTATTGTGACCGACGCAATCGAACAGTTGGAGCCCGCGGCTGGCAGCAAGACGATCGCAGAACTCACCGTTGTAGGTGCCAAGCTGATCACCACGGAAGCCGCATTGGCACGCCTGCATTCTGCGAGCGCCAGACCGTAATGCAGCTGTGCCTAAGGCGACCCGGCCCACATGATGTAGGCTCCCGTCGGCTTGTGCGTGCTCGGCAGTCCGGTCGCCTTGGGAAGAAAAGGCCACATGATTATCCAGTGTGTGGACCAACGGTGATGGGCGGGCTGGGTGCCGCCAGATCAAAGGCTTTCAGAGCCGCCCATATGCGGGGATTCGGCGTCCCATGGGAGATGGAAACTGAACGTACTTACAGATTGCCGCGGCCTTATTTTCCCCACACTCGGTTTTCGGAAAGCCTGTTTTCCATAAAAATCACGCTTGCAGCCAGGTGGGTATCAGTTATACTGATACTATGTGGCCGGTAGAGATCATCGAGGCGTTCGACCGGTTTCTTCGAGACCGAGGGCTCCAGTTCGATGCCGTCGTCATTGGAGGAGCTGCGCTCAGTTTGTTGGGCGTCGTATCCCGGCCCACCAAGGATGTCGACATCCTGGTTCCGAAAATCCCTCACGAGATTCACGTTGCCGCGCGCTTTTGCAGTGGAAATTCGCGCGACCGGCGAGATCTTACACGACGATTGGCTGAACAACGGACCCGCCTCGCTGGCTGACCATCTTTCGATGGGCTGGCAGGAACGTCTGGAAGATGTTTTCGACGGCTCGGCTTTGCATCTTCGCTGTCTTGGTCGACACGATTTGCTGTGCGCCAAGCTTTTAGCTCTGTGTGATCGCGGCATCGATCTCGACGACTGCATCGCCCTTGCTCCCACCTCAAATGAACTTGAGAACGTGCTTACGTGGTTGCACCTTCAGGACGCTAATCCAGACTGGCCGGAGCACGTGCGCAACACCATCGCCGATGTCGCGAAAAGGATTAGTCATGGCGTTTAGACGAAGGTCCGCTTTGACGGGACAGCCACCGGCAGATGTGTTGACACAGGACATGGTTGGCATTGGAATGAATTTCGCAGCAAGGCCGGCACGGGATCCAAACATCGAAGATACGCTCCTCTATGCCTCGGCCGATGCGATCGAAAAGCCTGACCTTCGCACCTTGGCCGTGCTAGTGACTTGGTTTGGTGTCCATTCCTGCTGGGTGAACGTCGATCGGCTCACGCACCTGGTCAGCGAACAACCGTCAGAACGAGTTCGCGCTCTGTGGTCGGCCCTGGCACGCTGGCAGGAAAAAGATCGTCGGTTTGTTCGCCTTTCGAAGCTGTATACCGTTCCCCAACAAGATCTGCTCCACCTCGGGACCGAATTTCAGATCAAGCGACATGGGGTAGACCCGAGGTTCAAGGGCAGCGTACTACGGGTGCCCGCAAACGTGTTGCGTGACCGCCTAGCCGATGTTCTCTCGCCTGCGGATCTTGCGAAGCGGCACCGTGCTTATCATTACCGGGTGATGATCGGACCGAGCTATCGAGCGGACATGTGGGCGGCTCTGGAACGTAATCCGGAGCTGTCAACAGCAGAGCTTGCTCGGAAGACTTATGGTTCGTTCGCAACGGCTTGGCGCGTCAAGCGCGAGTTCGCAGTTCTGGCGTTTCAAACCGTAAGATCTGCAGCCATCCAAAAACCAAGAAGCGAATAGATCGACGCGAACGGGAACAATTTGTCTGTGCTTTTGCCAATACCGCTCAAGCGTTTCCACGGAGCTGACACCAGTTGCCGCAAAGAAAAATGATTGGGCTGCCGGATTCAGCCGTTTGAAAATCGCGTTGGACGCGAGTGGGTTCAGGAGTTGCGAGCGAAATAGCAGGCAACCGAACCGGCGGCCGAGCCTATCTTGGACGCTGCAATTCGAATCGATCCGTCGTGCGGCAGTACGTCAGTCCTGCCATGCGCCCGATGGCGCGCAGTTTGTCGGGATCGATCTGAAAATTGTTCATAACATCTTCGGCGACATGAAATCGCAACACTTCACCAATGACTAAATTCCCGCCCATCGGTTTATCGCTCACCACGACAACTTGCACCAGTCGGCACTCCATCTGTATGTGGCTCTCGGCCACGCGCGACGGCTTGACCAAGTCGCTCTTCAGCGGCGTCAATCCGGAAAGCTCAAACTCATCCACTCCAGGGGGTACCGTTGCCGAACACTGATTCATTTGTTCAGCAAATTCCTCGGAGACGATATTCAGCACAAATTCCCGCGTGTCCAGCACGTTTCTTAACGTGTCCTTCATGGTGCGATCCCTGCCCGGCACCGAGGAACAGAACACCACAGCCGGCGGATTCGAACTAGCCACCGTAAAAAAACTGAAGGGCGCGAGGTTCTTCACGTTGCCGGTGTCCAGCGTCGAAACAAACGCAATCGGCCGCGGCACAACTGCTCCAATCAACAGCTTATAAACATCCGCCGGCATCATGCTCGCGGGGTCAAAGCTCAACATTTTATTTTCGCTCATGCCATAACCCTTTGCTTTGGTGGCGCTCCCTCATGAGGAGCAATTAATCGACGTCGCAACAAAAAACGACACCATCAGCGCACGGTATCGGCCGACGGCAGCTCCCGAACCGCAGAATGCAAGTTCGATTCCGCAAGGCTCCAGGTGCTGAGCGACTGAACGCCAGGCTTCTTCACTTACTGGCCTTGGTTCCGCGAGGCGACCGGCTCTCGGTGGATACAGCCATTTTGCCCCTCCACCGGTCATCTGACGACAGATGCAGTCCGAACTGATCCAGAACGCGCATTATGGTCTGATCTACAATATCCTCAATCGTTTTCGGGTGATTGTAAAATGCCGGGACGGGAGGAAAAATTATCGCGCCCATGCGCGACAGCTTCAACATATTTTCAATGTGAATGTCGTTTAACGGGGTCTCTCGCACCACCAGTACGAGTTTGCGCCGCTCCTTCAGAACCACGTCAGCCGCGCGGTGCACCAGCGAATCGCCGTGGCCGTGGGCGATCGCTGCAAGCGACCTCACGCTGCAAGGACATACCACCATGCCATCAGTGAGAAAAGAACCACTGGAGACGGCCGCACCTTGATCTTGAGGACCATAGTGCTGCGCTGCCATTTGCTGCACTTGCCGCACAGAATAGGACGTCTCGTGGACCAGCGTGCGCGCACCCCAACTGCTGAGCACCAGGTGAGTTTCCACTTTGGCGTCCTGCAAAATCTGCAAAAGGCGCACCCCGAGAATCGTTCCTGTGGCTCCGGTAATGCCTACGATCAATCGGAACGGGTGTTTAGCCATAACCTAGTAACCGATGTCCACTTTTATTTCGAACGACTACAGCGATCGTGCCGCAAGCTGTCAAATCAGCGAATGCCTATGAGAGGCCAATAGAAAGGCACAATCAAGAGAAGCACCAGCGACTCAATCACAGTGACACAGAGACCGACGCGAAAAACATCTCGCGCCTTGAAATAACCGTACGAATATCCGGTCACCAGAACTCCGGACTGATATACAAAAATTTTGCCACCGGCGGCAAAGGCCCAAATTAATCCCAATGGCAATGGATGAATTCCGTTGGCATGAGCAAAACTCATTAAACCTGGCATCGAGGTGGCGAGCATGCCGATCTCGTTGCCCAGGAAGATGTGGTAGACAAACGCCGTCCAATAGGGGACAAGGGCCAAGGCAAAGGCACTGCTGGTCATCAATGGACGCATCCAGTCAAACATCAGAGCGGTCATGGTGCGAAGAGCTCCGCTCTGCGCCAGCACCGTTCCCATGCTGATGGCCGTGGCTACAAAAAAGACGGGAAGATAATTTAGACGCTTCATGTCTTCCTGATTCAGGATGCCGACTCCCGGCACGCACGCGAACAAGCCGATCCCGATCCCGATCACCGCGGGCGAAACGTGGTGAATCAGATCCGTCATCCACAGGGCGATGGCCAAGAGCATCAAAAACAACGCTCTCTTCTCCATCGTCGTCCAAGGACCCATACCGGCGAGTTCGTTGCGAAGAAATTCCGCGCCGCGCTCGAGAGCTGCGTCTTCAGGGGGGTACAGCCAAGCGACAAGCCGCCAAATGCCGAATATCGTGACCACGGCGCATGGTAGGAACGCCAGTAGCCACAAGCTGTAGTACACATGAATGCTGGCCCCATTCTCGATCAATCCACGTCCGAGAATGGTGGAAGGACCCGCGATTACCATCTTGTCGAAACAACCCGCGGTGTAAGTCAGCGTAATGAAGATGCCCTTCCCGATATTGCTTCCCCGTCCGAGCCCAAAAACTTCCATCAAACCGAGGGCGACCGACGCCATGATAACCACGCAGGCGATTCCGGAAGGCACCAGGAAGGTCAACAGGAAAGACGACAGAATGATCCCCAGAAGCATTCGCGAATAACTTGCACCGACTCGTTGAATCACCATATAAGCCAGCCTGCGCGCCAAGCCGGTTTTTGTAGCCATCATTCCAAACAGACCCGCACCAAAAAGAAACCACGGAGTTTGATCGGCAAATCCGCTGAAGGCGACCTCGAACTTAACGACCTGGAGCACCCAAAACAAGTAGCAGCCGATTAGTCCGGTAAGCGCATGAGGAATCGGCTCGGTGATCCAGGCGAAAATCATGAAGGCGGCGACCGCGAGAGCGTGCTTGGAAGCCAGGTCGAAATTAAGCGGAGCGAACCAAAGAACTACCGGCACGACGATGGTCAAGATAGCGCCGATGACTTTTCGCGTGGAGATTCCGAACTCGTTCGCTCCGCCAATCTGCACCACGGGCTGGGCAGCCTCGGCCATTATACTTTCCCTTTTGTTGCAGCTTCCCTTTCGGCATCGCGGCCGCCGCTCGGCACCCCGACGGGTTCGGCTGAAAGAGCGCCGTCGCCATTCGTTATGGGTTCGGCGAGAATCCTGCCCCACTTTGCTTCTGCGGCGCGCCGAACTTCAGGACTTGATTCGGCGACGGGGGGAAAGTCTTTCATCCATTCGTAAGGCCTGCAGGCATCGATGACAGCCCGCGAACTGTGCCCGCGCTGCGCCATGGGAATGATTGGATCGAGCGATCCGCTCCAACTGCGGCGGATGATTTCGATGTCCACTTCGGGATTGGAACGGGTTGTCAGCGCCCAGAGGACATCGTTCGTGTTCGTGACGTCGATGTCGTCGTCGACGACGATGGTGTAGCGACCAAGGTAAGCGCCAGCATGACAGTAGGCGGCGATCATCCCGGCCTGGCGCGCGTGCCCGGGATAGCGTTGTTTAATGGAAACCATGGTCAGCAGGCGGCTTCCCCCGGCCTCGTGGCACCAGACGCCGGTTACGTCCGGAACACCGGCCTTTTCTAGTTCCTGCCAGATCAGTGCGGAACGCATAAAACAGCGCATGTAGTTAAATTCACAGGGCGGTCGGGTCGGCGGCGCGCCGAGAATGATGGGATTGTTGCGGTGATATAACCGCTTCACCTTCATGGTCGGCTCCGGACGCATGTTGCTAGCGTAGTATCCGGTCCACTCGCCAAACGGTCCTTCGTTGTGGTCTTCCCCCGGAACCGCTTCGCATTCGACAACAATCTCAGAAGAAGCGGGAATGGGCAGCCCGGTGTATTCACCTTTGATAACTTGGACCGGGAGGCCTTGCAGGCCACCTACCCATTCATACTCGGAAACTCCGTACGGCACTTCCATTCCGCCGGCGAGATAGAGCAAAGGATCGTGTCCGAAAGAAACCGCCAATTTGCAGGATTGGCCGCGCGCAAAATATTTCTCGCGCATGATGCGCCCTTGTTTCCCCGGCGAAATGAAAAATCCGAGCGTGTCGCGATCGTGGACCATCACACGATACGTTCCCAGGTTGACCCAGCCTTCGTCCGGATCGACCGTGATGTCCACTGAGCCCGTGCCGATGTAGCGTCCCCCATCGAGTTCATGCCACTTGGGACTGGGAAACTTGAACATATCGATGTCTTTGCCCTCGATCACGTTTTCCATGATTGGGCCGTCCTTGACTACCTCGGGTTTGAGGTACTCCAGGTCGGTGATGTGTTTCTTGATGTCTTTCACGAACTGCAGGCGGGTGTAGTTCGTATCCATGTGCAACGTCATCGCCAGGCGCTTCGTGGTGTTGAGGGTATTCGATAATACGCGATAACCATCTGGATAGCCTTTTATGTGATCGAATAACAGAGCGTGGCTCTGTTCGCCGCGGTGATGGCCAAGCTCCGTAACCGCACCAATCTCGACGTCCCAATCGGCTCCATCAATTTTCTTCAATTCACCCAACGCCTCGGCTGCTCGAATCCATCCGCGCAAGTCTCTGCTTTCCATGTCCTACTCCTTGTGGTCGCTGCCTAAATTCTGATCCTTTTGTTCAAATAAATCCGGCACCAGGAAACTCAAAATGCCGTTTCTGACGCTGTCTGACACATAAATTTCTCCGTCGGTGGGGTTCAAGGCCAGCCCCACCGGGTGTAGGAGTCCGCTAAAAGGTCCGCGAATCATGGCGCGTGGCGGGACATCGCCGTTATCGGTAATGTTCCAGACACCAATGAAGCCGAGCGTAGGGTTCAACCACGGATCGTCCGGAACCGCCTTCGAGGATTCCTTTAACGTAACGCCCGCGTACAAATTGATGTGAAGATGGTTCGATGCCGACAGAAAAATCTTTCCTCTATAAAATTGCATCTGCCAGGGTTCATCGGTGATGCCGGTCTTAGGTCCCGCGATGCGAGCGCGAGGCGCAACGTTTCCGTCATCGGTTCGGTTGAACACCAGGATATCCTGCGAGTTCGCGACCGCCATTAAATTCTGAACAGGGTCCACTGCGATCCCGACCAGGTGGCCAAGTTGGGTTTGTGGGCCGGTAATCATGCGAACCGGCGCGGCGTCTCCCTTCGCATTCCACCGATATACGTTGATCCTCCTCCCGGTGAGGCTTGCGACGAGAATCTCTCCATGCTCAAGATCCAGGCTTACCGAATGCGGCGTCACGAGTTTTGTGCACGGCCCCTGGATTACGCGGATCGGTGCTTCGTCTCCGCTCGCGGCACCGCGAAAAACCAAAATCGCGTCCGCCAATGCATTGGGGACCACAATTTCGTCGTGCACCGGATCGTAGGCCAGTCCGTGAATCGTTCGGCCAAGCTTCGATCCTTGTCCGGTAATCACTCTCTTCGGCGCCATATTTCCATTTGCCAGCCTGGCAAATGCCGCCACCCGCGGCTGGCTTACTCAATTGGGTACCAGGATTTCGCCGCGCTTGGTGTCGTATGCCAGGGCCATAGGATTTCCGAATCCGGGCGTCGGGGTGCCTAGAGGGGCGCTGCGCAAAGTGCGTTTCGGCGCAACGTTACCGTCAGCTCCGCTGTCGAAGGCCAAAGCGGTATGGTCGCCATAGTTCGAAATCCAGATTTCGCCATTTTTGGCGTCGACCGCCAACCCCATGGGGCGGTTGATGCCGGTGCGATTTCCATGAATCACGCGCACGGGAGCCACGTTTCCGCTCCGCTTGCGATCGAAGACCAGAATCGAATTATCGCCGTTGTTCGCTACGATGATGGTGTTGTGGACGGAATCTTCGGCAATGCCCATGGGCCAATCGAGTTTTGTGGAATCTCCTTCGATGGTACGCAGTGGCGCCTGGTCATTCTTGGAGTTCGAAGAAAATATCGCAATGGACGGCGGACGAAATTCTCCGCTCTCGTTTGCCGTCTCTGCGTTACTCGGCGCCGCAGAACACCCGCTGCCCGTGTTTTGCACGACGCCGCGAAAATTTCCGTGGTTGGCAACACCAATTTCGCCGTTCAGGTCATCCCAATAGATTCCGTGCGGGTCGGCTAGACGGGTTTTGGGTCCGCGAATCACGCGCACTGGGGCTTCGACGGGTTGGGCTTCTCTTCGATAAAAAACGACAGCATTGAAAATTTCCGCGGTCACGGCGAGCTCATTGCTCATATGGCCGAGCGCCAAGCCCCAAGCCTGGTGGGGAACCGATAAAACGCGCGCCGGTTTGTCGTTAGCGTTGGCCGCATACGGCATCACGACCACGGTATCCTCGATATCGTTATTCGCGGTGTAAATTTCGTGTCGCTGCGAGTCCAAGGCCACCGAAGCGACCATCCCGATATAGGTTGCGGGGCCGATAATCTGGCGCATCGGCACGGTTTGTGTGCCTTCGTATTTGTTCTGTGAACGATCGTAGAGAAGCAAGCTCTTTCGATTCGGGTCGCTGGCCACCACAACGTTATTTTGGGGATCGACAGCGATTCCATTGAGCGCCGCATATGGATCGACGACCATTCGTGTTGCCGGAATGTCCTCCGGAAAAGGTTGCGAGCGACGATCGTCTGAAGTGGAGCGGGCGAGAGCGGCGCACGATACCATCCCGGTCAGGGCAAAAGCCCAAACCGTGAGTCGTTCGGTCATGGGCCGCGCGCTCATCAGAAGGTGAATTTTACGCCCAGCTGAATTTGCCGGGATGTAGTCAAGGTGGGCTGTTGCAAGACCCCGGCGGATGCCAACGGCACTCCACTTCCGTTGAACACGGCGGTCGTTTGCACTCCAAAATTGGTGTGGTTCAGGCTATTGAAAGCTTCGGCTCGAAACTGAACCTTATATTTTTCCTGGAAGGCAATGTTTTTGAATAACGAGAAATCCAGGTCCGCGAAACCCGGCCCGCGCAAAGTGTTCCGACCAAGATCGCCAAGCACTCCCGGAGCCGGGAACGAAAAACAGTTCACATTAATATAGTTAGTCGGCTGTCCGGGGTTTACCGGATTTGTCGAACAACCCGGCCCAGGATTGAAATTAGGCCGTTGCCCGCCGGCGCTGCTGTTCACGCGGCTATTTCCTGTGAACGCCTCATCCGATGTCAACTTCACTGTAAAGGGAACTCCCGAGTGGGCAGTAAAAATTCCGCCAAGCTCCCATCCTCCCAGTATCGCGCGGGGCGCACCGTGAAGCGATTCCGAAACCGGGATATTCCACGTGCCGTTCAGCACAAAGTTATGGGTAATATTAAAATCGGAGACCCCGTTCTGAAGGTTGGGATCGAACGCGTAGGACGGGCCAGCCGTGTTCAGATATTCATTGTCGCTGAAGGTGGCCGAGCCCTGGTCCGTATTCTTGGACCAAGTATAGGATCCCTGCAAGGCAAACCCGTGATTCATCTTCTTGCTTACATTTACGAGTAAAGCGTTATATTTAGAATAATCTCTCCACAAGGTTCCGACGATCCGCCCGAAATTGGGATTGATTCTCTGAATATTTTTAACCTGTTGTTTAAAACTGCTTCCCGGAGGAATCGGGAACATTAGTTGGCCGTCAGGCAAGAAGGTAACTTGCGACAACGGAACCTGATCCATATCCTCAATGCCCAGTGGAACGTGCACGGCATGCGATCCGACATAACCAATCGTCAGGGCGGTGCTGGGCGTAAGCTGCCTCTGAATTGAAAGATTCCATTGGTCGTTGTAGGCGCGATGCGGATTGGCCTCGATGAAAGCCACGCGGGCCGTATTGGGAGTGAGCAAGGCAAGTCCTTGATTCGGAAAATCGTTGGGCGAAGGTGTTTGCGCCGTGCCTTGCAGGAAGAACGGCGCACTGTGGGTACGGTTGATGAACAGGTAAGGCAACGGGAGTATGTCGTACATACCGAACGACGCCCGAACCGAAGTTTTTCCGCTTCCGGTCGGATCCCAAGCAAGGCCGACGCGTGGCGCGAAGTTTCGCTTGGTGGGATTATTGAAAAAAGCGCCTCCGATTCTCGGTGTTGGATCGGTCAGGTTGACCAGCGTCGCCACTTTGCCGTTCTGCTCTGAGACCGGCGTCGACGTTTCATAGCGCAGGCCGAGTGTGACAGTCAGGTTCTTCCGAACGCGAATGGCGTCCTGAGCGTAGCCTCCAAAAACATCGCTGCGCAAGCCGCGTGCCCCGTTTGTTCCGGGAAAGTCTGACGTGAAATCCGCGGGACTGTTGGTCAAAAGATCCTGCACCGAATTGTAATCCCATTCTCCCAACGGAATATTGGCGGAATTAAAATTGTCATCAATTCTGTCGAATAGAAAACCAAATTGCAGTGTGTGCCGGCCGCGGATACTGTTGATATCGTCGGAAGCCTGGTAGGACGTGAAATGAAAGTTATCCGAGCCCGACGCGCCGAGACCTCCGGCAGTAGCCAAATTGCCGGCGGTTAGAACTCCCACTGGCAGGTTTGGCAAAAAACCCAAGCTGTTGTTCGTGACTAGAGGAGAGATTGCAGAAACGTCCTGGGAATCCGCGGCGAAGGTACGACTCACTCCTACGCGCGCCGTATTCACAACGGTTGGCGTGAAACTGTGTTGCAGAGACATCGTGAAGTTGTAGTGATTCGAAGGGGAACCCAGAAGTTTTTGATTGTAGAGGTCCGGTTGCAAAAGTGCGCCAGTGTCCCACTGGAAGCTCGCCGAGAAGCGCGTCAGATCCGAAAAGTTGTGATCGAACTTGCCCACCGCGTAGTACTCGTGCCCTGTTTCTGCTCCCGGAAACAGGAAGAACGCCGTCCCATCGCCGTTATCCGGCCCATTGGCAACCGGGAAGAGCCCTAAATAAGGCACGATGCTGGCGGCGATCGGAACGCTAATGCTGCCAGAGCCATTCGGATTGGGAACGATCCCGTTGCGAGCGTCGTTTGAAAGCGTGAGCGATTTCTCCGAGATGCTGAGGTCCTGGTTGAGTCCCTCGAAGCTCCCGAAGAAAAAGGTTTTGTCTTTCACGATTGGCCCACCGAGGGAACCCCCGTACTGATTGCGATGAAAGGGCGGCACACTGCCGGGCGCATCGAAAAAATTGCGCGCGTCCAGAGCACTATTCCGGAAAAAGCCGAATGCATCCCCATGCAGCTGGTTCGTGCCGGACTTGAAAATCGCGTTAACCACGCCGCCGGAGGTCATACCGTATTGTGCGCCGTAATCGCTGGTCAAAACCGCAAACTCCCGCACCGCGTCGACACCCAGATTGACATTCAGTCCGCTTCCCGGGCTGCCGTTCGCGTAGTCGTTCACGATCAGGCCATCGACTAAGTACACGTTTTCGGTAGGACGATTCCCAGAAATATAGAGATTCTCTCCGTTCCCGCGCGCCGCGCGGGAGTTCGTGGAGACCGCGCTGGACTGCTGCTCGAGACCTCCGATTACGCCGGCCTGGAGAGTTGCCAATTGCAGCCAGTCGCGGCCGTTGAGAGGAAGGTCGCGTATCGTGGCCTCGCTCACGACTCCGCTGAGTGTAGCGCTCGTCGTGTCGACCTGCGGGGTGTCGTCGGTGACCACTACTCTTTCCACCACTGCGCCCAAAGAAAGCGAGAAGTTCACGCTCATCGTGGCGCCGACGGTCAGCACAATTCCCTCTCGCAGTTGCGTTTTGAAGCCCTGGAGACTGGCCTCCGCCGCGTAGGCGCCTGCCGGCAAGCTCAGGAACTCGTACGCACCATCGTTGTCGGTGCTCACGCTTCGCGAGGCTCCTGTTTCCATACTTTTTAAGGAAACTCTGACGCCGGCGATCGCCGCTCCGCTGACGTCGTGAACCGTACCTTGAATCATTCCATTCGTCGTTTGTGCGCTCACGAACCCCGGAACGACATGCAGGAAGAACGTGAACGCGGTCAGGCTTAGAATGATTCGAAGATAAACCCCAGTGCACTTCATACCGTTGCCTCCAACCCTGTCTGAAAATACTGAATTGCAACCTCTACCGCTAAAGTCGACCGCTGGCATCATCTAAGAGCTGTCTGCCCCGCGGAGGGTTTTCCGCGAAAAAACTCCGGCACGGAATACGTGAACATTCCGTTTCTGACGCTATCAATGGTGTAGATTTCTCGATTGCGCGAGTTGATTGCTACTCCGGCAGGCCAGACGATTCCGCTGGCAGGTCCTTTTATCACTGCGCGGGGCGCGACGTCGCCGCGGTCCGAAATGTCCCAAATTCCGATGAAGCCAAGTTCCCCGGAGTTCCATGGCGAGGGCGACGCCGAGTCAAATCGATACGATTCGGTGTTGTTCTTGACGGCAACGAAAATCTTGCCTTGATCAGAGTCCACCTCGACCTGCCGGATTCTCACGATTCCTGTTTTCGGTCCCGAAATGATGGCTTTCGGGACCACGTCTCCTTCGTCCATACGGTTAAAAATGAATAATCCGGTGGTTCCCTTGCGGCTGTAGCTTGAAACAACGATCAGATTTCGCGCTGCATCAACCGCCACCCCGCGCACTTCGTCCAAACCTGTTTTCGGTCCACGGATGATGCGCAGCGGCACAGCATCACCTTGCGCGTCCCGGCGAAAGACCAAGACGTCTTTGCCGCCGTCTTCACCCACGATAATCTCGCCGTGCGGTACATCCACCGTCACCGTTTCCGGACGAAGTATTTGCGTGCGCGGCCCCTGAATCATGCGGATAGGCCCTTCTTCTCCCTTGGCATCGCCTCGGAACACCAGCACAGCGCCGGCAAGATGCACCGGCACGATAATTTCGTCGTGCACTGCGTCGTAGGCAATGCCGTGCATGGTGCGGCTCAGATGCGTTCCTTGTCCTTCAAGCACTCTCACCGGGCTCATGTTTCCGTTTGCCAGCCTGGCAAACACCAGAATTCTGGGTACGCTTACTCAATTAGGAACGAGAATTTGATCGCGTTTCGAATCGTAGGCAACCGCGCCGGGATTTCCGAATCCCACAGCTGGGGCGCCGGGAAGCGCGTTGCGGACAAGCCGCTTAGGCGCGACATTTCCTTGCGCCGTTCGCGGGAATACCGCGGCGGTATGCTCGCGGTAATTGGTCACCCAGATTTCATCGTTCTGCGCATCGATGCTCACACCCATCGGTCCCGAGAGCCTCGTCCGGCTTCCGTGAATCACCCGCACCGGCACCACGTCGCCTTGGTCGGTCCGATGAAAAATCAAAATGGAATCGTTGCCGTAGCTGGCGACGGCGATTTCATCGTGCACCGTGTCCAGGCTGATGCCCATGGGCCAATTGAGATCTGTGCGCATTCCCTGAATCTTGCGCAGGGGAACCTCGTCTTGCTTGGCTTCACCTAAATAAGTGGTTATCGAAGGAAGATCGAACCGGCCGCCCTTCAGTTCCCCTTCTAACGATTCCGCTCGCGTCAGGGGCGCCCAGTTACCGTGGTTGGCGACAGAAATCTCGTTGTGTTTCTCATCAAACGTGATTCCGTGAGGGTCGCCCAGGTCCGTCTTCGGCCCGTGAAGAACTCGCAGCGGCGCATCTCCCAGCGTGGCGTCCCGACGGTAAACAACTACGGTATTGGCGTGTTCGACGGTGATGGCAATTTCCTCGCGCCGGCGGTTCAATGCCACGCCCCACGAGCCGTGCGGCACAAATAAGATCCGCTTTGGCTTCACATTTCCTTCGGCGTCGTAGGGGAACACTTCCATGCGATCCCCGATATCGTTATTCACCGCAAAAAGCTCGTGATTTCCGGGGTCCAAGGCGACACCGGCCACAAACATCATTCCCGTAGCGGGTCCGCGAACTTGCGTCATCGGTTCCGCCACCCCGGAGGAACCGCTCCCGATCGTTCGGTCGTACATGAGGAGGCCGCCGCGATTGGAGTCGCTCATCAACACTCGGTTGTTGTCCGGGTCCACTGCCACGCTGTGAAGACTGGGATAGGGATCGGCCACGGAACGCACCGGAACGATGTCGCCGCCAGCGACATCCTCAAGTTCCGAAGCATCGACGGTCCAAGGGGTCGAAAACGTCTGGCTCAAACAGGGTTGGTTTGACTCAGTCAGCGGTAAAGGGTATTGCGAATTCGAAGAATCGGTAGACTGGGATAGAGTCAAACTACCGAGCAAGCCCAATACTAAGCCTGCGCGCAAATTCGCCAGAATTCCCAAAGATTTAACAAATCTTCGCATTGTTGGCCCCTTCTAGCTTGGCAGACACTTGAGAGCCGGTCAGGCGCGCGACACTCTTAAAGCGGACGGGAGCACCCCTTGCTCGCCCGTAACAGGTCGCCGCGCACTTTGGCTTAATATCAGACCATTAGGAGACTGTCAAGAAATAATTGCATCCGAACCATTCGCTTTCTCGATGCATGGCCAAATCCAGCTGCTCGCTCTTGCGGTCCACTCCGGGGCCCAGCTCTTCAACATCGAGAGTTTTCTCATCAACAACCCCGGGTTCCTGCAAGCCGGCAGGTCGTCGTCGCAGCGTTCCTTGACGTATCATCAAGATGCCGCACAGCGCGAACAAATCGCTGAAATCGGGGTAATCGAGCGAAACGACCGTCGAAAATCCCAGCCGGCCGGTTTCAGCCGATTTTCACCCAGCCGCTCAAAAATTCAGCCGACCGCAAACCGCGCTTCTCAAAGACGACCTCAGCAACCAACACGGTGGGCCAGAGCTCTGAGAGTGCTGCGGCCGGCCCTTTGAACGAATGATGGTTAGCGGGCCCAACTTGATTCTCAGTGAACAGAAAAAATAGTTGGTCTAACATAAGACCCTATGGTACAGTCCAGCTTGCGAACGCCTTATCCCAAAGGTCAGGAGCCGCATGGCACGTCCCGATCTCGAAACTCCGTTTAGCATCACTGGACTTGCGCGACCGCGCATTCACGAAGCCGTCGCCGATCAGATTCGACAAGCTATTTTTAGCGGGCTGCTCACTCCAGGGCATAAATTGCTGCCCGAACGTGAAATGGCTGAACGATTTCAGACCAGTCGTGTCGCTCTGCGCGAGGCGCTTCGCGCTCTGGAAAAAGAAGGGATGATCACTATCAAGCGCGGCTCTGGCGGCGGCGCCTTTGTGGCCGATTTCGACAATGCTTTGCGCGCCTTGCTGGATTCGCTCAACACGGTTGTGAAACTGGGGCAGGCGAAAAGTGCTCACCTAACGGAAGTACGCGCGATTCTTGAGCCGGAAATTACGCGACTGGCAACGCTTCGCGCTACTCCCGAAAACATTAAAGCCATTGAGGCAGTGGTTCTGGCACAGGAAAAGGAACTGCAATCGGGAGAACTCAGCCGCAAGCTGGACATGGAATTTCACCGCCGGGTGGCCGAGGCGGCAAATAATCCGGTCCTCAACATCGTCGTAAATGCGGTGAACGAATCGATTCGCGACGCCATTTTCCGGTCAAAACGAAGCATGGAGATGCGCGCCCGCGTTGTTGGATATCATCGCAACATCTTAGAGGCATTGCAGGGTCGCGATGCCGCTCGCGCACGAGCAGTGATGGCCGAACACGTCGTAGATGTTCAGTGCCATATCGAGACCACCGATCATGAGTGATTTGATTCCCAGGCTGCCGCCGGAAAAATTGCATCCTGATCTTGAAGCTTTCTTGCGACCCCGCGTCGAGCGCTTGGGCTACCTTGGGGAGTTCTTCCAGTGCACGGCCCATCAGCCGGAGGCGTTGCTGTCATTCCTGGAGTTCACCGACCACTTGAAGCACGCGTTGCCAAATAATTTGACCGAAGTCGTGTCGCTAACGGTGGCCCAGTTGATGAACAATCGTTACGAGCGCGTACAGCATGAGCGGCTGTCTTTGAAACTGGGATTCGGCGAAAACTGGTTGCGTGAAGTTCTGAGTCTGGCGGGCGACGGAAGAGGCCATCTGTCCGAGCAGGAAGTCCTGGTGCAGCGACTTGTGGTGGCGACGATTAATCGCAAGGGACATGACGTAACGCCACAACTGGAGCCGGTGATCCGATCGCTCGGTCCCGCGATGACCATCGCAGTCTTAATGCTTGTCGGCCGATATGTATCGCACGCCCTTATCGCAAACGCGCTGAATCTGGCCGCGCCGGTGCCGTCGCCGCTGGAGATGAAGCTGTGACCGGGTCAGAAAACTCCGCCTTGTGGATTTCTGAAGGCGACGTGGTTTCCATGATGGATATAGGAGAAGCCATTGCCGCTCTCGAGGCTGGGCTCTTGGCGGAGGCGAAAGGCGACGCGTACAACATGATCAAGACGCACGTCGAGTGGAACGGCGGGGCCACGCTGCATGCCATCGGCGCGGTGTTTCCGGGCCGCGGGTATGCCGGCACCAAGACTTGGCCCCACACCAAGAATGGAGCCACGCCCCTGCTGGTTTTGTTTGACAGTAACAGCGGAGAGCTCAAAGCCATCGTGGAAGCTTTTGCCCTCGGGCAATTGCGGACCGCCGCGGCTTGCGGCGTAGCGACGCGCTTTCTGGCTTCGCCCGAGTCCAATGAATTCGCAATCATTGGGACTGGCAAACAGGCGATTACGCAAGTGGCCGCCGTGCTGGCGGTGCGTCCGGTTCGTCGAATCCGGATCTTTAGTCCCAATGCGGAGCACCGCACTCAATTTGTCGAGCGCGTAAGAAACGAATTCGAAGTGGAGACGGTTGCGTCTTCCAGCGTGCGCGAAGCGGTGAATGGTGCGTCCATCATCACCATCGTAACTCGTGCCACCGAGCCGGTACTCAGCGCCGATATGGTAGACGCGGGCGCACACATCAATTCGATCGGCGCGATTGTGCCGAGCCGTGCGGAAGTCTCGGGCGACGTCATCGCTCGGGCAACGCAGCTCGTTACCGACAGCATTCCGCAAGCGCAGAAACTTTCTCGCGAGCTGATTGAGTTTTTCGGTCCCCCTCCGGCGGAGTGGGGCGCGGTGCGGTCGCTCGCAAGCGTTGTAGCGAGCAAGTTCACGCGCACAGCCAGCGACGACCTCACGCTTTTCAAGGCTCTCGGCGTGGGAGTTTCTGACCTCTCGCTGGGGATTGCACTTTATGAAAGAGCGCTGGCTCTGGGGCTCGGTAATAGGATTCCGCAACCGCGAAAAGTTTCACCGCGCTTACGGACAACGGAAGTGGCAAAGTCACGCGGAGGAGCATGACCATGGAACCGAAAGCTTTTTATTTTGCTGACCGCACGGGAGTAACGGAGAAAAAGATTGAACTCATTCCTCCGGTTGTAATTCCGAAAGAGGCCATCGACGCCGAAATCGAGCGCTTGGCTAGCTTGCCTGCACCACCAAATGGACGCCGCGAATCTCGCGTGGTAAATCCTCTGACCGGCGTTGGAGACGGGTTAGCTCCCGGCATTGAAGTCTCCATTTCCGTTTTGAAGCCGGGCGAGCGGACTTTGCCGATCCGCCACAATTCCTCTCTCGTGAATTTCTGCATCCAGGGCGGCGGGCAGACCACGGTTGATGGCAAGGATATCCACTACGCTCAATACGACGTTTGGACCACTCCGCCGTGGGTGGTCTACGAACACCAAAACGACACCAACGAAATTCAAGTTCGCTTGACTTATAGCAACGCTCCGCTGCTGCAAAAAATGAAGGTGTTCATCGTCGACGAGAACCCGCTCGCCGAAAACTCGAAGACCAAGAAGTTCAAAGACGAGCATGCCCGAGCGCAGAGCCCGTTTGGCACGTTCCCGATTTCGGATGATGGGGCACAGCTTATGCCCTATGAAAAACTGATCAGCCCAGACGTCGTCAAACACCATCCTTTATACTTCCCGTGGAAGCGCGTGCAACAAGAGTTGAACAAGTTGGCGGCTCTCGGAAAGACCTACCTCGGCCGCCGCTTATACTTGCTCTACAATCCCAGCACCGGACATACCAACGGAACGACCAGTAACTTCTTTGCCGCCATCACGATACGGCCGAAAAATATCGTTGATCGGCCACATCGCCACGTCGGCGCAGCGATAAACTACTATTTCGCCGGCAAGGGATTCAGCGTCGTCGAAGGCCAGCGGTATCCCTGGAAAGCCGGCGATTTGATGTTATCGGCCCCAGGTTGGGCGGTCCATAATCACGCCTCCCTCGACGAAGACGTCTACGAATTGACGATCCAAGATAGCCCGTTGAACATCTGGATGGGTTCCCTGCTTTGGCAGGAAAGCCTGGACCAGCCCATCGAGTCTCTGGGGACGAACGAAGGCTTCTCGACCAATCGCGCCGCTTAGCGCGTCTTGCTCTTCGGCCCGCGCGCGGGGATCGCCTTGCGCAGCCGAGAAAGTGATCTTTTATGCTCCCCTTGAATAAGAAATTTCTGTGCGGCTCCTATCCTCCTCTGCTGACCCCGTTCCACAACGGGCAAGTCGATCTGCCGAAATTTGCCGAATTGGCAGAGCGCCAGGTTCGCGAAGGTTCGCACGGAATAGTTGTTTGCGGAACAACCGGTGAACCCAGCAGCCTCACGATCGACGAGCGAACCGAACTGGTAAGGGTTGCCGTTCAAGTGATTGCCAAGCGCGTTCCAGTCGTGGCGGCCACCGGCTCGCAGTCCTTCGCCGAGACAGTTGAGCTCACCAAACGAGCGGAGCATGCTGGCGCCGATGCCGCTCTCGTGGTTACTCCGTATTACAGCAAACCTTCGCAACGGGGGCTGGTGGAATATTTTGTTTCCGTCGCCCAACACACCGCGCTCCCTTTCCTGATTTATCACATACCAGGACGTGCCGCGGTGTCTGTGACTCCTGCGACCGTGGCGCGGATCGCCGAGCGTTCCCCCAACCTGGTAGGAATTAAGCACGCCTGCAATGATCTGGAATTCGTAACGAAAATACTGACTGATTTAGGGCCGGAATTTCGCGTCTTCTGCGGTCTTGAGGCGCTCAGCCTGCCGATGTTGGTTGTGGGCGCAAAGGGCCTGATGAATGCTGTCGGCAATCTGGCCCCGACCCGCGTTGCCGCCCTCTATGAAGCGGTCGATCAGGGCAATCTCGAAGCAGCGCGCAAACTGCACTCTGAACTATTCGAGTTAAATCAGGCAATCTTTCTCGACACCAATCCCATTCCTCTTAAATATATGATGAGCCGGTTAGGTCTTCTCGATTCTCCAGAGTTACGGCTCCCGCTGGTGCCGCTCGATGACGAGCAAGAACGAATCCTGGATCCGATTCTGGCTCGTGCGAGGCTAGTACAGGTTGCGGACTTGAGGGCAAATTAGCATCTTTCTTGCCGTGGGAGGCACTCCGTATGTGCCGGTGCCGGTTCGCGGCTCGCTCTTCTGCTGCGGGATCGGTCGGAGCGTCATGTGTGGCGCTAGAGGCGGTGCACTTTGAACGGGATTGGACGACTCTTGTGGCGTTGCGTTGTCCTGGTTTCCTTTTCTGCCATATTCTCCCTCTTCACGCTCCGCTCAGACAAAGAATCGCGACACCTCCCTTCTGGAGTTTCCGGGGCCATGCTGGCTGCTTCTCTCCCGGTGCAGATGTGTCTTGCTCCGCAGTTTGATGAGCCGGAACCTTTCGAAGAATTATCGTCGATCAGCGGCGAGCTTCCCCCGGTTCGGCTGGTGACTGATCCGTATCCCACATTCAACGGAATCGCCCTCGACTCTGTAAATAACCGCATCGCGATGAGCGACGAAAACCGCAAGAGCGTTCTGGTGTATGATCGCGCCGGCGGCAATAGTAGTTCCTCGATTACCTCTCCTCTTCGTCAGATCATCGGTCCTGATTCCCAAATAGGCTACATTGCCGGAGTCACCTTCGACCCGGCACACCGCGAGCTTTATGCGGTGAATAACGACCTTGACGATCGCATCGTGGTATTCAACGATGACGCTCACGGCGACATTAAGCCCAAGCGCCGGTTGTACGTTCCCCATCAAGCGTGGGGCCTTTCGCTGAATCCCGCAGCGGATCAATTTGCGATTTCCGTTCAGCAACTCAGCATGGTCGCCATTTACCGCCGCGAAGCCGAGGGATTGGAAGCTCCGCTACGCATCATCGAGGGTCCTGATACGGGCTTGGCGGATCCGCACGGCATTCACTGGGACGCGAAGCATCACGAACTGGTCGTCGCGAACCACGGGAATTCTTCCGTCATAGCCTCCTACTCTGCTTACGATGCCGGCGTGTCCAGCCGTGCGCAGTCTGTCGGTGGCCATTTCCTGCCGCCTTCCCTTACCGTGTTTCAAGACACGGCCGAAACCAACGCGAAACCACTGCGTACCATCCAAGGCCAGCACACTCGGTTGAACTGGCCCATGGGAATTGACGTCGACACCGAGCACAATGAGATCGCGGTCGCCGACAATGGCGATAACTCCATTCTCATATTTCGTCGCTCGGCATCCGGCGACGCTGCGCCCGTACGAATCATCCGCGGCCCTGGCACCGGAATCGTAAGCCCCATGGGTGTTGCGATTGACGTCAAGAATGATGAAATTTGGGTCGCCAATTATGGCGATCACACCGCGGCGGTTTACTCGCGAACGGCCAACGGCAACGTGACTCCGAAACGCATCATTCGCAACGCCCCGCAAGGCACGCCCACCGGCGGCTTCGGCAATCCGTACGCCGTTGCTTACGATTCCAAACGCGATCAGCTTTTAGTACCGAATTGAGTAAGCCAGCCGCGCATTGCGGCGTTTGCCAGGTCGGCAAACGGAAATGTGAATCCGGTACGAATTATCGAAGGGCAGTCTACCCACTTGAGCAGAACGATGCATGGACTGGCTTACGATGCCACACACGACGAGGTGGTCGTGCCGGTGGCGCTCGGCGCAGCCGTGTTGACTTTCCGAGGCCAAGCAAGCGGCGAAGAGCCGCCCATCCGCTCGATCCAGGGTCCCAAAACGCATCTCGTTCGTCCACACACACTCGCTGTGGACGAGAAAAACGGCGAGATCATCGTGGCCGACACGAGCAGTCGCAGCCTGCTGGTCTTTGCACGAGATGCCGACGGCGACGTGCCGCCAAAACGCATTATTGCCGGACCAAAGACTGGCTTGCTCTTTATCGTCGGCGTCGCCGTCGATCCGGTTCATGACCGCATTGTCGCAGCCAGCGCTTCGAGTGTTCGCGGAGGCACGACCGGATTGTTTATCTTCGGCCGCACTGATGATGGAGATGTCCCTCCCCACGGAGTCATCGCGGGACCGCGCACGGGAATCGTTCGCCCATGGCAACTGGCAATCGACCCAAAGCTCGGAAACGTTTTTGTCGCAGCCATCAACAACGAAAACCACCCGCCGTATGCGCTCGAAATGCCCAGGAAAGATTTGGCCCCGGACACCGATCTGCCCTCGCCGTGGAATACTGGCGCGCCCGGCTTTGTCGGCATGTGGAGCATCAACGACAACGGCGACGTTCCACCGCGCGGCATCATTAAGGGCCCGGGCAGCTATCTTGTGCATCCCGCCGGTGTGGCCATCGACCCCAAAGCCGGCGAAGTATTCGTCACCGACGGTGTGCGAAACGGCCTTTTTACCTTTCTCGCCCCCAAGTTTTTCTCTAAACAAACGAACGCTCCGGAGAAAGCTGTCGAAAATTCGGGGCGGAGTAATCACTGATGGCACTCGTGAGCAGGACTGCAGAGCGTTTAAGCAACGGGCTCAACGCGCACACACGTCGGAAGATTTGTTTTCTAGGCTTGGCCGCGATGATGGGGAGGGTTGTTCGTGCGAATGCCCAAGAGCAAGTCCCGCCGCGCACCGATCCTCCGCTCGTTTTAACGGGAACCATTGCCGTGCCAAATGTGACCGGCCGCATCGACCATTTTGCACTAGATCCTGGCGGACGGCTGTTCATTTGTGTTGTAGGCAGCGACACCGTTGAGGTCGTCGAGACCCTTACCGAAAAACGCATACATACAGCCGCCGTATACGTTCCTGAGGACGCATAAATCAATTCATAGAAAGGAAAAAATGAACGCCAGGAGCAATTTCACTCACGGTATCGTTGAGCATCTCAAGTCATTCTTCCGGGGACGGCGGCGAGCCTTCGCCATTCTCGCGACCCTTGGTTGCAGTTTTGGCTTGGCTGCTTTTTCGTCAGCCAGTCTGGATCATTTCCCGTCCTCGGCCACAACCAGCGAACCGAATTTTCAGGACCAATCGACTCGCGGCGCGAAGACTCAGGAGGACGCCGATCTTTCGGGCAAGACTCCCGATGAGTTGGCCGCATATGTCTTTGAACATCATCGCTGCAACGGTTGTCACACTATGGGCACGGGCGGAAAGCTCGGATTCAACGATCGAGGCAAGGAGGTCGGCAAAGATTTTGAGGGTTGCATCTCGCTGCTTACCTCGATGAACGTCATCGCCCAGGTGAAGGCCGTAAACCGCACCGCCGAAGAAAAGCATAAAGCCGCGCGATTCCAACAATTCGGTTGCACCACATGTCACCAAATCGTGCCTGGAAAGCTCGGACTCACGGAGTACGGCAAAAAGCTGAAATCTATGCATATGGCTTGCACGGATGTAGAAAGAATCCTCGCGAAGTAGACTGTTCGATCATTAAATGTTGTCGGGGAGAATCATTTATGCGTGATCAAACGTTTTGGGCCAGGATAGCTGCTCCTCTGTGGTCGATACTGCTTATGTCGGCGATCGCGAATGCACAACAGACGACCATGCCTCCGCGGTCTCAGGACCGCCCGCTGCAGGATCGCATCGACTCGATGGAACGTGCGCAGCGGGACGAATGGCAAAAGCCGGACCAGGTCGTCAAAGCACTGGATTTGCAAAACCACGATGTCGTCGCCGACATTGGCGCCGGAAGCGGCTATTTCAGCCGCCGGTTGGCTCAAGCTGTGGCACCCGACGGTAAAGTCTATGCCGTGGATGTCGCCGCCGATATCCTCGCGTATCTCAATGAACGCGCCGACCACGAAGGCCTGCACAATATCGTCACAATCGTTTCTCGGCCGGACGATCCGATGTTGCCCGCGAACTCCGTTGACTTGGCGTTTTTCTGCGATACCACGCACCACATTGAGCAACGCGTTAGCTTCTATCGCAAGCTCTCCCCGGCGCTCAAGCGACATGGCCGCGTGGCGATCATCGATTATCCTCCCGACAGCCCGCATGCGCCGCATAAACCGGAGCAGCTGGTGCCGCGTTCGCAGGTCGTCAGCGAAGCAGAACAAGCCGGCTTTAAATTCGTTAGGGATTTTCAGTTTCTTCCTTATCATTACTTCCTGATATTCGAGAAGAGGTAAGAGCATCCTGATCTAGCCCTTCAATTCATCTCGAACACGAGACCGCCGCATGCATCTCTTGCGGTCGCTCCTAAGACTGCGACAAGCGGTACGTCTGCAGAAATTTCATTTGCCTGGGTCTCGATTCAGCAGGAAGAAAGCTACGCCAATGGGCGACCTCCACAAACCTTCTCCTCCAGCCTGCCGACGTTTTGCTTCAGGTGGTAAGCACGAGATCGCGGCCGCATCCTTCCGTCTTGCCGGTTGCCGTCCGTGTACCCAAACCGTGGGAATAAGAGTCTGCTACGCGGAGTCTATACACGGTGATGACGCGCATCCTCGCCTTCGTATAGTTGTCCCCAGGGCTAATTGATGAATCGAATCCTATTCGGCTTGCTTTCGTCCTCGTTAATCCTTTCCCTATGCGCATGCAGTGGGGTTCCGCAGAGCGGTGGAGGCGGCGGTGGCACCGGCAACGCCACGCTTTCGCTCACCTTGCGTGCGATTCCGCCATCGCCTTCGGCGCGTCTTTCCATTCTGACATTCCGGGCCACAGTGACGGGTGTTTCGCTGACTCCTTCCTCGGGTAGCGCAGTCAACGTGGGCTTGGTCTCCGGAACCACCGGCAGCTACGTTGCTGAATTCACGCGTTTGCAAAGCGATTCGGCACTCCTCTCGGCTGCCGTGTCGGTCCCCGCAGGGACATACAACGGTCTCGCCGTGACGTTCTCGGATGTTTTGCTTACGTTCTGCACGCAGCCCTCTTCGGCAGTTGCCGGCTGCTCCGGATTGCTGCAAGTGGCGGGCTCCGCCGGCACCGTTACCGCCAGTTCCGGTGCGTTTCCGCTCACGGTCACCAGTGGCGAGAAGCTGGGCTTGGCCCTGGATGTGAATATCCCGAACGCTATCACAGCGAGCGGCCAGTCTATTTCAGCAGTAAATCTGGCTGCCCCGAACGTGCTCACAGCTACCGTACTGCAGGCACCGTCCAGCACAACTGACCTTGCGAGCGGCCAACTGGCCCATATCGACGATCTCTACGGGGAAGTGAGCAACGTTTCCGCTTCGGCTCAGAGCTTTACGCTGCAGACCGCTTACCGCGGCTCCGTCGCCATCACAGCCAACTCGTCGACAACTTACGATCCGGTCTGCTCACCGCAAAGCTTTTCCTGCGTGACTTCCGGCGCGCTTGCGGCGGTCGACGCAATTCTGAATGCTGACGGCACGCTCGCGGTTCGAAACTATTCTCCAGTTCCTTTCACGGCCGCCTCGAAAGACACCATCGAAGGCGTGGTCACCGTGCCACCAAGTTTCGTGAACCAGGTGTTTGACATCGCGGTCACCGACGCCAGCTTCGCCCCGTCCAACAGCCTGCTCAACGGCTCAATCCGTCCCGGGGATCTTGTGCTGGTTGGGATCGTTACACCGCAGCCATTTCTTATCGTGAGCGAGGGCCTCACCATTCCCACGAACGGCTTTAGCGGATCGACAGACGTGAGCCCTATTCAACCCGGGCAGACCGTTGCTATCTCGCTCTCGGGCTTTGTCGCAGCAAATGAGAGCAGTGCGTTCGCGTCAGCTACCGCCAATGGCGTCGCGCTCCGCTTCAGCCGCGTGACCAGCACCGTCGTAAACCCCACCTCGCCGCAATTCAGTGCGACCAGTTTCCCGCCATACTTCGGTTTCACCATCAACCCGCTGGTGCAGATCACCACAACCGGACCTGGAACCACGACAGACTTCGACGGTACCTCAAGCTTCACTGAAGCTGCCGGCGACACCGTGTCGATTTCCGCGCTCTTTTTCGGCTCCGCCGCCAGCCCCACCCCTCCGGCATGGTCTTTTTCCGCGGCGACTATCCGCAGACACTGACGGGTGAAATTCTTCTTGCTCGCAAAAAAACAAAGCGCGCCCCGGGGTCGGCTCGACGCTCCTCGCTATGCCTGTGGCTCCATACAGACGTCGGCTGAAACTTCGGAGCTAAGAGACAACCGAAGATCAACTTGCTACTGCTTTCGGATTCACGCCGCTAAGGAGACGAGACGGCCGCTGACGTTATGGACAAACGCCGATGGATTGTATCTGTTCTCTTTTCCGACGCCTGGCTGTTACACACTGATGTTCACTCACCCAGACTTGGAGCGGCGCTGCTGGCCAATATCGTGAGTATTCCTAATCGGGGGACTACACGATCAGAGTGGGACTAAGGGCTACTTGTTGATGTCGTCTTTCGCCTCCAGGCGCGTCAGAAGAGGCTGAAGAAATGGCTTTGTGGCATCCGGCGCCCCGCTGATGGCCTGTGTCATCTCTTTGGCCGCCGTCGGAAAGTCACCCGTATTCGACGAGATCCGTGCGAGCGCCAGGTGGCTAACCCAGTGGTTCGCATCCTTCTTCGGAACTTGGGGATAAAGCTCGAAGGCGCGTTTGGCATTCCCCTGCCGCTGGATGCCTCGGGCGTAAACGTAGAGCTGAACCGCCGTGGCTTTCTCAAGGGCGGTCGAGTACGCTTTCGCGGCGTCAGCTTTGCGGCCCATGGCATCAAGGATGCGCGATTTGGTCTCCAAGTTCTCGAAACGTTCCTCATTTTGAATCGAAGTGTCTTCCCACTTCAGCGCTTCTTCCAGATTGTAATTGTTGTCCAGGCACCACTGCGCCGCCTCGTCATATCCGGCCCAGGTAAACCCGCCGACGCTCCGTAGTTCATTCTTGATGCTCTTCAATACCACGGCTTTCACGTCCACGGAAATGTGGAACGGAACGGCCAGCTTCTCCCATCGTAGAGTTGCCGCCGCGGAATCAGGCTTGATGTCATCGAACACGTACGTCAGCACTTCAAACGATTCTGCCGGGTGCGGTTTCACCGTCACGCGAAGCGCGTCCTCTTTCTCGTCGTAGCTGAAGCTTCCCCAGGAAGTCGAATTCTTCGAGAAAATAATCGTCCACTGATCCTTATCAGGTATGGCGTGCAATCCGTAGCTTCCCGCCGCCAGTGGCTTTCCTTCGACGGAAACGTCATCGGAGAAAGTAATCGTCGTATTCTCATTCGCGCCCGCGCGCCACACCTTTCCATAGGGCACGGTCTTGCCCCAGATCTCCCGTCCACCGACCGCGGGTCTGTGATAAGTAATGGTGATGTCCGTCAGCCCAACCCTTTGGGTCACGGCGCCGCGCTGGCTGGCCCGCGGAATATTCAACTCCGTCGGCTGACTCCCGTTCTTGAATTGAGCGCCGGCATTCCCCGCCAGTGCTCCGCACCCCAGCAAAATGAAAAGAGCACACTTCCACACGTTGCGCATGATCGAATCTTCTCCTCTTAAAACGGACCGGACAGAATCGCTCCGGCATCGCGCCGGCCTTACATTCCCCTTTGGATGGACGCCCTTGGTGGAGAAGAGTGAGCAAGAAGCAAGTGGCGACTAGGCACGATCGATGCGGTGCTGATCGCCACGGCCGGGTGGAACGCCGCGGTCGCTTGTTCGTCTTGCTGGGGGAAAGCTTTATGGGTGGACTCACAAAGCCTAGCCTTCGGTTAATTTCTTCGGAGTTAGCTTGGTACGCGTGGAACTTGCCGGAAGCCCGATCGCGAATCCGTTCGCGCCTATAACTTCACCTTACCGAAAGCGGGCTGAAGCTGAAGGTAGTTCCGCGAGTAAAACTTGAACGTTTCGTGGACTCGGGCAATCATATCTCCGCTGTATCGATGCCCTTAGACAGCAATCACCGTCGCCCGTCATAGCTGGCTAGCAACTGATTTTCTGGCGATATGCCTGTCCTAATTTTTTGGAGGACAAGAGAAACGAATGGCTTTCCGGTGCACACTTCGCCGACTGCTCACTGTTCTACTTTTCACCCAATGCGCTCTCGCTCAGGAGGCTAACGCTGTGCTGTATGGGACGTGGACCGCAACAGCGGGGCCGTCTCAGACCTTCCGTGGGTCATGGTCCGCCGAGACTTCTCCTCGCAACCCGAATGAAGCACAAGGTTCCTGGACCCTTGTCAATGATTCCGGCGAAGTCGTGCTGGAGGGGACGTGGTTGGCAAGGAAAACGGGCCCGCGCTGGCAAGGAACCTGGAGAGCTCGGACGGCCAAGGGCCAATCGTTTTCTGGGAGCTGGCAAGCAGACTTGCCAGAATCGAAGGATCAGACATTCGCGCTTCTGTTAAAGCGGACAGTTGAAAAAGAGGTCGCTGGATTCTGGCAGAGTGGTGGCTATCGAGGCAATTGGTGGCTGGCGGGGCTCAAAGCCAAGAATCGAAGTCGGTAGCGTCTACTGCGGCAGCATCCTGCCACCGCAGATTCCACGAACGAGCAATTCTGGAAACCACACGTTGTCGACAACGAACCCACACGTGTTGAAATGCCGCCCATCTTCATCGCGAGGACGCACTCCTTCGCCAAGGCGTCAAACACTGGTTCCCACTCCGTAGCGGCGAATCGAGTTCTTGGGGCGCACCGTGCGTGGCGCGCTCCGTGAACGTCGCCGTCCATTTGCGCACCGACGGGAGACCGCTTCGAGGTCCTCTCTCGCTTTGCCGACAATAAACTCGAAATAATCGCCGAAGCGCGTGGCGGCGGCTTCCGAAGCATCCGGAAAAGCCGCCGCCTTTTGCTTGTGAATCGGCAATCCCCGACTCTGTACCCGCAACCGATTGAATCTAAATATCATAGGTCGGAATCGTCGTCTCCATCCCGGCGCTGCAATCTTGTCTGCGTATCCTTTATACATACGCTGTCCCGGTCTATTCTGTCTCCGCCGCAGAAACGACTTCAACCGGATCAACACGATTGTCTGAACACGCCCAGCCGGCGGTGCTATCGGCATCGGATTTGCGCGAGCTCTAGTATTCAGGAGAGCTCTCGGAATAGAAAGAACGGCCGTTTACTCAATCTTCGCAATCTTTATCGTCATCGCCCCCGCCTCCGCAGTTCCCCTTAAAGAAGTCACTGAGATCCTTTGTTTCGGGGTCCGCGGCAGCGCCGAGGAGGGGCTCGACATGGAAGATTTCCTGCATCGTTTTCAGCGTCGAGCTATGGTCGTAGTGAATGGAATTGGAGAAAGGCTTCTTACCTGCACCCTTGGCAAACGGCGAAAGCAAAAACATGCCAATCGGCCCATCGCTGAATTTCCCGCTGTCTTCGGCCTCGTCCCAGATGATGAACAAGGCGCCACCCTCCTTGTATTCGGCTGACTCGGTAATCAAGGGCACGTTCTGCTTAAGCCAGGTATCGGAGCGCAACGTATTATCGGCGGATTCCGAAGCAGCGCAGGGAGAAACTCCCTCGTGGCCGTCATGGCACAGGTTCGGCGTAATAAAGTTGTACCGCGCCGAGGTGTGGTCGGCCAGATCCGTCGCCAGCTGGTAATAGGGCTTGACGTGCGAGATGCATTCGGCCGACTGCGGATTCAACCCTTGGTTGACGTCATTAAAGTAGACAAAGGCCAGATGTTCTACATCGAGGAAAGTAAAATCGAGCGGGCAGTTGTCGAACACCGGGCTGCCAAAGTCGGGCTCCGCATAAGCTCGCCACGAGATACCTGCATTTTCAAGAAGTTTTACCAGGTGCTGGTCTGTGGGTAGCTGGGGCTGGCCCGGCTGGGTATCCGCCAGGACGCCAAAGTTGGTTCCCGCTTCCAGCCACAGATAATTCGGCTGGCTGGGGTGGTTCTTGGGAGGATTGAAGTATTGCTCGGCGTGCGCCGATGTTTGTAGCAGAGTCCCGTTGACGTACGGGGCCAACGGGTTACCCTTGATATCCGGTGCACCAAATGCGGCGCCGGCGTTGTTGCCGGTCCAGTTGTGATTTTCCATCAGAATGACCCACACCGTCTTTACTTTGCTCAATTGGGCATTCGTGGATACTGGCATAACGATCAGCAACAACAGCGTCGTCACACTAAACGCAACCATCTTCAGCAAATGTTTCACAGAACCTCCAGGGTTTTTTTATCTACTGCTAAATCTCCGACGATTGAGTACAGATTTTCAGAATCGAAATCGCAAATCGGCGGCTGGATTGATCCTGATTTCGACACTGCGTTCACCTATCCAACAATGACGGTTCGCTCGCGGCCAGCAGCGGCGTTCATTTGCAATTGCTCCGCACCGCAGTCTGACTGAGGCTCGAGCCTAGAGACCCTCTGTTACGCTGTAATCACCTATGCGTTAAAAAGTATTTCAAGGCCTTGGTGAGAAAAAGACCGGCTGCATGGACAGAACAGAGTGCACGGCAGTTCCTTACCGCGAACGGCGTCAAGGCTTGCAACGCTGTCCTTTGTCGAAATCTATGCTGCCCAGAAGGCGCATCGATGGACGTGCCGTCAGCATTTTCTTTGCGAATCTCGCCACGACCGCACTATTTTTCTTCACAACCTCGCCATTAATCTCGCCATTTCCCTCGCCGCCATCGAGCGATAGAAGCGAAGCCCGTGGCCGATCCACACTGATAGCGCTGGCTGATTCGTTGTTCCATCGGTGCTTCCGTCATCTTCGTGACAACCAAGGAGAAAGTCGTTACTTTCCTCTTGTTCGCCGACAAATCGATTGCCAGCGCGACGGCTGGGGCACGGCAATCGTCGAAGCCGCAGGTTCGCTGACTCGGGCTCAAGAGAGTGCGTTGGTTGTCCTTGTGTGAGATGGAGGCGGCTTACCGTAGAACGATCTGAAAACCGCTGATACTCAAAGCGGGATCGAACGCGCCTCACAAAGCTGGCTTCGCGCTGATGTGAATGCCGGCGATCTGCCTACTTGTGTCTCATGCCGAGGCATTGGATCTCTTGCGCCGCCGAGCGAAGAGAATGCCTATGATCAAGCCCAACACTGTTCCGGTCACTACGCCGCCGATGCCTGCTCTCCAAAAGACGGCTTTGGCTACCATCGTGAGGATTGGGTTGTCGAAGGTGTCGGCGGAAGAATGGAAACTGCGGATCGTCCAGCCGTCCGTATCGCGTGGCCCGTCAGGAGATTTGAAAACGGTGACGGTGAACCGGCTGTTCAGCGTAAAACTCCTGCCGTCATTTAGAACGTAACTGTCGTTCATATAGCCATAGGAAAGGCCGACATCATTGTGGACGGTTCGGGATTCGACCTGGGGATCGGCAGAATAACTAACCACGCGGCGATCGGGGGCGGTCATCATCCGCTTGTAGTACTCACGGAAAGCCTCAGGCCCTTTTAGGACGCTCCCGTCCGGAAAAACAATAACCACGTCGGGATGTAGGTAGCGCGTCATCGCATCGAGGTCGCCCTTGACATATGCATCCTTAATGGCGGCACGCAAATGGTCCAAACCTGCGGTAGACGGATCTGTCGCTCTAGGGATGGAAGGGTTGTCAGCCAACAGAGGCGCTGGAACAACGCCAAGTATCAAAGCCACTAGCGCGATCACAAACTTCATAGCCGTCGAAATCATGTGGGCTCCTCCGAAGTGGGTTGGTTGCGGGAAGCGACTACAAGCCAATGAAGATAGTCGATCATCTGTCGGTCAGCGCTGATCAAGTGATCCGGATCGTACTTCGCGCCATCCAGCAGGAGTGTATCAGGCTTCAGAAAGGCACGGATAAAGTGTCTTTTGATTCGCACGTTCAACCAGTCCAGAAACCCCAGGCCTGGACGTCGGCGACGGAAAATCGTCACTCGCACGCGTGATTTCGAGCTGGGGGCAGAAGAGACCGGACAAATCTCGGTCATGCCGTAGCTGGTTGCACCGCGGGCACGGGGATCCTTGATGGGGGAATTGTGAAAATGAGCGATCACAAACGCGAGCGTCCCTGACCACACGGTCACGTCCATTGTCACTCGTCGTCCTGCAAAGCGGCGCGTCAGCCGATCTCGCCAATCTTCGCCGCAAACCTCGAAGGTCGCAACGATCCTGCGGGCAGCGGGATGAGGCGTTTCGAGGATCGGTTGGCTTACCAGCCGACGGTTGTGTAAGCCGGCAAAATGCTGGAGATCGAAGCCGTTGGTTCCCACCAGCCACCAAGGACAATCGATGACAAACTCAAATGCTGGGGCAGCGACCAGATCCGATGGATCCGTTCCCACGAAAAACGGAAGAGGATAATCGCTTCGGCTCGCCGGAAAGACAAAAATATGTCCGGCAAACTCAGTGGCGCAATAATTCTGCTGCCGAGCGCAAGCGGGGATTTCGCTCTGGCTGGGAATGTGCTCACATCGCCCGGAGACTCCGTATCGCCAGCCGTGAAATGGACAAACGATCTGATCGTCGATCACGCTGCCTTCGGAAAGGTCCGCCCCCATATGCCAGCATCGAGCCTCCATGACCACTGGGTTTCCCCGGGCGGAACGGAAGCAAACGAGACGACGGCCAAACATCTCCATGCCTATGGGCTGGCGCATTCGCTCACACGATCGCGCGATGACGTACCAGCCTCTGGGCCACTCAGGAAAGGCCTCGGCCGGTGGACCGCTGGGAGTGCACACAAGAGGGCTGGACTGAATCATGCGGCTTCCCGGCCGATCAGAACACCCTGCTCCGAGCGAGCCTCTCGAGAACGCCGGCGCAAAAAGAGGCATTGTGCCAGCCAGCCCAGAAATATTCCCGGGAGCAGGTCGATTGCGAAGTGCTGGCGAGTGGCGATGGTCGAATACAAAATTAAGCCGACCCACAACCAGGCAAACGAGAGCAGAACTTTTCTCAACCCGGGCCGCGAGGAATCGACCGACGCATAGGTCGCGTAAAGAACCGCGTATACAGCACATGCTGCGTGCAAAGAGGGAAACGAGTTATATGCCCGATCAACAAAAATCAGTTGGTTATAAAGCCAGTATCCGTCAGCCGTAGCAGGTCGCGGCCCGGCCACCGGAAGCAGGACAAAACATAGGAATCCACAGACAAAAAAGAACAAAATGCCGCCGGTGTACCGCCGCAAGTCCTTGCGTGATCGCGTGAGCAGGGGACCTACGGGGTTGAGCAGATACAGAGACAAATATGCCCAAACCCAATGCGGCTTGAAAGGAATGGCATGGTCAAGCCAATTTAGCGGCACGCTTCGCGTGGGGAAAATAATTGCACGCTCGATTGCAAGATAGGCAGCCGTCACAGCCGTGGGCAAAGTGAGCAACAGAAAAACCTTTAGACCCAGATTGCATCGAAGCCGTCGCAACAGCGCGGAATGGAGCGGCGTCAATCGATTCAATTGGAATCACCCTCGTAGCGGCTTTGTGCAGGCTGGTTGCCCTGCCAGGTCGAAAATGGCCGAAAGTACTTGCCTGCGGGGACTGACAGGCCGGCCGGAATCCTGCATCCGGCCGTGATCAGGCTGTAACCACCGATCAACGCGTCATCCCCCAGCACCACCGGCGCCAGCCACAGTTGCGCTTGCGCTTTTTTGCCCGGAACAATCACGTGGGGATTGAGCCGCACCCCCGCACCGAATACTACCCGCTTACCGATGTGCACAAACGGCCGATCCAGGACCGCAACGCCAGGACTCCAATACACCAGCGAGCCAATCTTCGCGCCCCACAATCGCAGCCACGCGGAATAAAGTCCCGGAACAATGCGAAGAACTTCTTCGAGCATCGGCAACCGGTTGAAGATCACTTGCCACTGTGCGGATAGCCACCAGCGCAGAAAGGCTGCCGATGCCACCGCATGCCGTCCCGACTGCGGCCCGAAGAGGAGAGACACAATTCGGTATGCCAGCGGGGGAAGCAGATAAATCAGTAATGCACCGCAGCCCAACCCTCTGGCTATTCCCCAGCGGCGTCCCAAAACAATCATGCAACCGACCACAACAGCAGCCAGAAGGAATGGAATGTAACCGATCCCAACCATCGTCAAGCGGCGATGAAGCGGCCAATCGATCGTCATCGTGCTAGTGCTGTCGCACGCATCCGTCATATTCGTTTTCCACGTGCTCTGTGGTCAAAATCGGCCCTCGCCACATTTTTAGATAGGCACTGCCAAGCCACTCGGTGCGCGGCTCGTCGTCGCCAGCAACCTGTTTCAGGTGCAGCCAGGGCACCGTCGGATGTAGATGGTGGGTCAGATGCCAGCCGTGATTCAGCCACAGTTTATCGAGGAGCCGCCCGTATCGCAGATTTTTCGCCCCGCGCAACACATCTCGGCAGGTTCCATAATGATGTACATACTGAAGTGTTGACCAGCTTGCGCCGAACGCAGCATACATCAGCGCGTATTCGATCGCCCGCAACCCAAGCCACCAGGCAATTGTGAAATGCAGCATGACCACCAGCCATGCCTCGAGGCGGATTCGCCACAAATTGCGACGATTGACGTATCTCATTACTGCGGATGTGGGGCGGTCGATTTGTGCCGCCTTCGACAGCCAGCGCATGGGGATCAGCGCGAGCGCAAAGTTGCCGATGACCAGTGATAGCCAAAATCCTCCGGTTAAGATGCCAAAAAACTGCGTCTTCTTCCACCATGCGGGATCCTCTCGAAAATAAACATCGAAGACCTCTTCGTCGGAACGATTGTGAATGTGGTGCGCCAAATGCACGTTGCGGATGAACGTATACGAGCCCGGAAGAAACAGGGAAAGCACGATTCCCGCCAAATCGTTGATGTTGCGGTTGGAAAACAGCAAACCATGCTCCGCCTCGTGAATAGCAAAGTACACTGAGTTCATCGTGACTGCGAACACCGTCGCGAGCGCAATCCACCACCAGCCGCCAATGATTCTGCACGCCGTGACACAACTGCCTATGGCCAAAAGTTGCAACGACACCACGAGTGTGTTGGGCAGATCAGGAATGGCGCGTACCTCTTTCATACCATGGCGCTTTCTAGCTCCGGGAACTGGCTCAGCAGATGGAATGCAATGGGGGACGACTGAGCAGAAAACATCATGGTCCGGAATTCCGCCTGCCGACCGACTTCGCGCAGCTCGGAACGAATTCGCCCTAGCAAGGGGCGCAGAACCGGCCGCTCGCGGATCAGTTCATTGGCCACCGAAATCGCGGCGTTCTCCGGCCTGAACAGCAGGCGACCGATTACCAAGCGGAAGAGATAGACATTGAGCTGACGCCGCCATCCGTCCAGACCCGGCCACAAAGCATCAATCAGATGCCAGTCAATCTGCACATGGCGGGTCTCATCCCGTACATGCGAAAGGTAAGCTGCCGCGAAATGCGCCTCGATTTCATTCGGTCGTCTTGCTGCGCAGCGCCGGGCAATTTCGTTCCCGTGCTCTTCGAAGATGAGCATTAACCAAACCGCGACAGGATACTCCAGGGGGCGGCTCGCCAGCCATTGCATCAAGGCACGTCCAATGGGAGCGATCCGTGTGATCGCTGCAGTATTGCTTGAATATCTCTGTGGATCGGCGCAACGGTTGAGGGTCCACCAGATGTTTTGATGGCGTCGTTCGTCCTCAATGAAATCCGGTAAAACCGCTCTCAGTTGCTGAGGAACGCGCTCGCTTCGCGAAAGTGCCAGCAGCGTTGAGCTGAAGCCCTCCTCAAACCACGCAATCAGCTCGTTGAACGACAACGCCGAGAGTTGCGTGTGCCGCAGCTGATCTTCGGGACTCAGTTCTTGCCAAACCGCAGTGTAATAGAGGGCCGTCAGGCTCGGACAAATGAAAAGTTTACTAAAGTCGACGGCAACGCTGGTATCAAATGGGCAGGAATCGACGCGATGTCGATCGGCGTGCTCTGCAATCTGGATAGGCGACATATGTCGAGGCGGATTCGCCATAGCGATCACCTACCCGTTAGTCCCAGTTCGTTCGCCGCTCCGTAACTTGACAACGCGAGAGATAACTATAATATTTCCGCTACGGTTTGCAAGAGCATCGGCGCAGGGTTGAAGAGATCGTCGAAGGAGGCGCAGTCGTCTTGTTCCATAGCGCTCAAAAGCCCTTGCGACTGGCCCTGGTTTCTCCCAAAGGGCCGCTCTACCGCCACCGCGGCGGTATTTTCCGCAAGTCGTTGCGCTACCAGCCGCTCACGCTTACGACCCTCGCGGCACTCGTTCCCCAGGAACTCCACGCCGAGATCACGCTTATCGATGAGGGAATCCAAGAAGTTCCCGAGAATCTCGATGCCGACTTGATTGGCTTCACCGTGATTACCGGTACCGCACCTCGCGCATATCAGCTTTCGAAACAGTTCAGGTCAAGGGGGATCACCACGGTTTTCGGCGGACCTCATGTCACGCTCATTCCAGAGGATGCCCAGCCGAACGCGGATGCCATCGTCGTCGGCTACGCGGAAGATACTTGGCCGCAGCTGCTTCGCGACTTTGTGGCTGGTCGCATGCGTCGAAGATACGATCAGGCCCCCGACCTGGACCTCGCCAGCCGGCCGTTTCCGCGACGCGACCTTCTTCCCGCTCGTCGATTTTTGACCAACAACGTCTTTGAAGCCACGCGCGGCTGCGTGCATAGCTGCGATTTCTGCGTTGTGCCGGCGGCTTGGGGGCGCAAACCACTGCAAAAACCCATCGCAGATGTTACCGAAGACATTCGGCGGCACGGTGCGCGCAAACTGATCTTTGTCGACCTGAATCTGATTGCGGATCGCGGCTATGCAGTTCGCCTATTCCAAGCGCTGGTTCCCCTGCGCGTCGAGTGGTATGGACTGTCAACCGTGTTGCTCGCAGACGATCCGGAACTGCTCGATCTGGCGGCGAAAAGCGGTTGCCGCGGCCTGTTGATGGGACTTGAATCCATATCTTCGGAAAACCTGCGCCGGAGCTGCAAGGGATTTAATTCTCCAGATCTTTTTGTCCGCGTCGTGGAGAGGCTGCATGAACATGGCATCGCCTTGCAGGGATGTTTTGTATTCGGTTTGGATGGCGACAACACCGACGTCTTTGTGAAAACTGCGGAGTTTGCGGTCGCGGCGCGAATTGACCTTCCCCGTTTTGCAATCGTCACCCCGTTTCCCGGCACCGCGCTTTACAAGCGACTGGTCAGCGAAGGCCGAATCTTGACTCGCAACTGGGAGCTTTACGATGGGCAGCATGTCGTTTTCCAGCCCAAGGGGATGAGCGTGCGCCAACTCGAACAAGGCACCGAAACCGCCTGGAAACATGCTTATAGCTACCGATCGATTCTGTCCCGTTTGTCCCATTCGCCCGCGCCTTGGGGCGTGCGACTGGCCACGAATCTTGGTTATCGTTTTTACGCGAATCACCTGAGCCGCTTCTACAACTGCGATTGGATTATCGGTCGTTCGGATCACCCTGCGCCTGAGGGCCCTCGGCCTTTGCCCGTTTCGTTGACTGTTCACGACACCCAATGAGGCTGACGGTCATCCATCCTTGCATCGGACGTCGCGCTGGCGATCGCAGCTACATTCGAACCTGGCAAATGGAGCCATTACCGGCAGCGACCATCGCCGGACTTACTCCCAAGGATGTCGAAGTGCGCTTCTACGATGACCGCATGGAGCGAATCCCTTTCGACGAACCGACTGACTTGGTCGCCATCAGCGTCGAGACTTACACTGCCAAGCGCTCTTATCAAATCGCCAGCGAATATCGCCGGCGCAAAACGCCTGTAGTGATGGGCGGGTTTCATGCCACGCTCTTACCCGATGAGGTTGCCAAACATGCCGAGGCCGTAGTTGTCGGCGAAGCGGAAAATCAATGGCAGCAAGTGATTGATGATGCTCGATCGGGACGGCTGAAAAAGCTCTACCAGACAGAGGTCCGGCCATCTCTGGCTAAAATCAAACCCGATCGTTCCATTTTCCGCGGAAAACGATATTTACCGGTCGGCTTGGTCGAAGCGGGACGAGGCTGCCACTTCCAATGCGAGTTCTGCGCTGTCCAGACCGTGTTTGGCGCCACCCAGACTCGTCGGCCCGTGGATGATATTCTGGCGGAAATCCAAGCTGTAAAGAATGACCGAAAGCTTTTCTTTTTTGTGGACGACAACATCACCTCAAATCTCGGCCAGGCTAAGGAATTTTTTCGAGCGCTGATCAAAGCGAAAATCCGCTGGGTCAGCCAGGCCAGTATCAATGCCGCTCATGATGAGGAATTCCTCGACTTGCTTGTGCGCAGCGGCTGTATGGGCGTGCTGATAGGTTTTGAAAGCCTGAATCCGGAAAATCTGAAGGACATGAACAAGTCCTTCAATCTAATGCGCGGTGGCTTTAGCAAAGCTCTGCAAAACCTTCGTAGGCACCGCGTCCGTGTTTATGGAACATTTATTTTCGGTTACGACCGGGACACGCCAGAGACCTTTCAAGAGACCGTGCGTTTCGCCCAGTCGAATCGCATGTACATCGCGGCTTTTAATCATCTGACCCCGTTTCCCGGGACGCCTTTGTACCAACGCCTGCAAGCTACCGGGCGGCTTCTGCACAATGCTTGGTGGCTTGATGACCGTTACCGTTACAACCACATTCCTTTTGCTCCCGCCGCTATGACTCCTGGCGATCTGCAACGCTGTTGCCTGGAAGCTCGCCGGGAGTTTTATTCCTGGCCTAGCATTATTCGCAGAGGATTTGACCGCGTCAATCGCGCCGATAATTTCATGTGGCGGAATTTCTACCTCATAAATGCGATGCACCGCGGTGACGTAAGCATGCGCGACGGCTATCCATTGGGAGACGAATCGTGGTCCGGGCCGCTCCTGCAGGCCAATTAACATCTCGCGGCCATGTGCCCACTGCCAGTGGTGTTCGTTTTGGCCTGGCCACGCCTGAGCACGATGCGCCGCTTCGTCGCCTTCTCCGTGAAAATGCCATGCCCGGTTCGATCAGCCTGACCATGGAACGCGAACCCAACTTTTTCGCAGCGGCCGGGGTGGAAGGGCCAGAACACCAAACCATCGTGGCAGTGGAGAATGACCGCGTCGTTGCTGCCGGCAACATCTCGGCGCGGCAACGATTTATTAATGGTCAAGCCATGCGCGTCGGATATCTGGGGGCACTCCGACTGGATGCATCATGTCGCGGTCATGCATCGATCCTTCGACGTGGCTACGAAGCATTCCGGAAACTGCATGAGCAGCTTGGGCCCCCCATCTACCTGACCAGCATCGTCGCCGACAACCTGTCGGCCCGGAGATTTTTGGAAAAGGGTCTGAGCGGGATGCCGACCTACCGATTCCTCGGTGAATTCGTGACCCTTATCATTCCCCGCGCTGGTCGATTTGACCTATTGCGGCCGATGCCAAGCGCTGGCCGGAAGCTTCGAGAACAAGGAGTCCAGATTGTCCACGGTGCAAAGGAACGATCGGCCGTAATAGAGGAACTGCTGAATCGCGACCACCAGAGATACCAGTTCGCGCCGGTCTGGTCGGCGGGCGAGCTTCATCCAGATAGTTTTCAAATAGCGTACGCAGCGGACGGGCGACCGCTGGCGTGCGCCGCCATTTGGGATCAGCGAAGCGTCAAACAGATCGTCGTGCGCGGCTATTCTGGCCACTTGCGATGGGCGAAGCCGCTCGTCAATCTTGCGGCGGCCTTCCTCGGCAGTCCTCGTCTGCCGCGAATCGGAATGCCCATGTCGCACGCTTTCCTCTCGCACTTGGCCTTCCCCGTCGATCAGCCACAAGTTGCCGCTTGGCTCATTCATCTCCTTCGCGGTCTTGCCCACTCGCGCAGCATCGATTACCTGGTGCTCGGTTTCGATTCCCGAGATCCCCGTTTCCTGTACTTGAGAAGGATTTTTCGCTCCCGGGAATATGTAAGCCGCATCTATGTCGTGCATTGGGAGGACGGTGCGCCACTGGCGCAAAGCCTGGATGGTCGATTGCTTGGTCCCGAGGTCGCAACCCTGTGAACCTCGTGAAAGAACTTCTAAAAGCCAGAGCCGCTCGTCTGGTCCCTCGCGACCAGCTCACGCAGGATAACTTGGAAAAAATGTATCGGCTGCTCTGCGATCATTTTGATGGTGTTACCTTCGAACACTTCCGTGCTGATATCGCAGAAAAAAATTGGATCATTTTGCTAGAACGGTCTGACCGTTTAGTTGGATTCTCAACGCTTCTTGCCTACGAAACCTGTGCAGACGGCCAGCCCTACAGTGTCGTCTACTCCGGCGACACGATCGTGTCACCAGACGCCTGGAACTCATCGACACTTTCGCGCGCTTGGATCGAATCAGTGGCAAGGTTACGCACACTCTATCCGCGCGGTCCTTACCTCTGGCTCTTGATCACGTCCGGCTTTCGCACTTATCGTTTTTTGCCAGTGTTTTGGCGCGATTTTTTCCCCCGCTTTGATCGCGACACGCCCGAGCACTGGAAGCAATTGACGGATCGCTTTGCTAATGAACGATTCGGCCAAGAGTACGATCCCGCGGCTGGAGTGGTGCGGTTTGAGAATCCCCAGCGACTGCATGGCTCGCTTGCTGAAATCCCTATCGGCCGCAGAACAGATCCTCACGTTGCGTTTTTTGCTTCGCGCAATCCTGGTCACCTAATGGGCGATGAGTTGGTTTGCATCACGGAACTATCGCCAGGCAACCTGACCCACGCCGGACGCCGCACGGCGGCAGCGATACCCGAATGGTGAAAGCTGCTTGCGCAAATTCGCTGTGGTGGCTCGCCAGTGCTCCCTCGCACGCTGCCTTCAGCTCCGCGCTGAACGATCCCGGCGCGGCGCAGCAGCGGGTTCTTCGCGCATTCCTTGGCAAAAACTCCTCCACTGCCTTTGGCCGCGAGCATGGCTTGCATGAGGTGCGCACGCCAGCAGAGTTTGCCCGTCGCGTGCCGATCCGCAACTACGATGAGCTACGCCCCTGGATCGACCGGATTCGCCGGGGCGAACCCCAGGTATTGACCGCCGACCCAGTCACACGACTGGTTCCAACCAGCGGTTCGACGGCAGCCCGCAAGCTGATCCCGTACACCGCCGCAATGCATCGGCAGCTTAACCGAGCCATCGGCCCCTGGATTTTCGATCTGTACCGCAGCTATCCACGGGCATTGCTCGGCTTATCCTATTGGTCGATTTCTCCCGTCTCTGAAGATGCGATTCAGTCCGCAGAAGAATCGGCCGTGCCGATCGGGTTTGAGGACGACTCCGCCTACCTCGGACCGTTCCGCAAATCTCTTATTAACGCCAGCATGGCCGTGCCCTCGGAGCTTAGGCACGTTACCGCCATCGACGATTGGCGATACCTCTCCGCATTGCTCTTGCTGCGGCGGCGTGATCTGAGCTTGGTCTCTGTGTGGCATCCGTTTTTCTTTTCGCTTTTGCTGAAGGTCATACGCGACAATTGGGCTCAACTGCTTTCCGATATTGCCAGCGGAAAGTGCGCCACGATCGATCGACTGCCGCCTCTAGTGGCCGCCTCCATCAAGTCCCGCCCGAACGCTCGTCGCCGAGAAGAGTTACACGGCATCTCCCAACCCACCTTTGATCGATTGTGGCCCAACCTTAAAGTGCTGAGCTGCTGGGCGGACGGTCATGCCGCCGGCGCCGCCGATGAACTGGCTCAGGCATTGGCTTCCGCCGTAGTTCAGCCCAAAGGTCTCATCGCAACCGAAGGCATTATTTCTGTACCATTCGAGGGTCATCATCCTCTCGCAATTCTGTCCCACTATTTGGAATTCGAAGCGGACTCAGGTTGCATCGTGCTTTCCTCAGAGCTTCAAGAAAACCAGCAATACAACGTCATTCTCACCACCGGCGGAGGACTCTGCCGTTATCGCTTGGACGATCGAATTGCTGTCGATGGGATGCTTGGCCGAACTCCCTCGATTCGCTTCGTCGGCAAATCCGCTCAGGTGTCGGACCGCATGGGAGAAAAATTATCCGACGGATTTGTGGCATCGGTATTTTCGAAACTCTTTTGCGACTTACAGACTAAGCCCTCATTTGCGATGTTAGCCCCCGATGTAGATGCCGACGGATGCCGCTACACGCTCTACCTCAGTGGCGAAGCTCCGAATGAAGTATGTAGCACGCTTGATCGTCTGCTCTCGGCTAATCCGCATTACGCATATTGCCGGCGACTTACTCAGTTGCGCCCGCCACGCCTTTTCCGGGTCTCGGATGATGTTAACGCTGCGTATTACGAGCGCCTTCAGCGGACGGGAAAGCGCTTGGGCGAAATCAAACCGGTTGGACTCAGCGCCCTTGACGGTTGGTCAGATCACCTAAGCGGACACTACGCGCCGGAAGGACCAATCCTCCGACACTTCGACCCTTAATTCGGCTGACGAACTCTCTCGGCCTTTGCACAGCGCGTGCCAACGCGAAGTCGGATCAAATGCCTCCCCCTTCTCGAAATAGCACTCACTGCCCAAGCGGTGGAAGAGCCGAGGCTCAACAGACAGCCCGCCGCTTTCCGCCCAGCTGCTATTTCGCGGGTACCTGAAACTCTGACCGGATGAACGGTTTGATCCCTTCCTCGCCGGTCAGCCGAAGACAGAGCAGCTTGCCTTCACGTTCCAGGTCGATATGAAAATCAAAAAAAGGGCAGCACTTGCCCTCAGCCACTACCCAGTCGGCCAGGTCCGCGAGAGAGACATTCGATGGACTGAACTGAAATTCGTAGCCCTTCTCTGTCTCCACGATCTCTTTCCGTCCCGCGATCAACTTGTCGGTCAACTGCTGGTGTCGAGTGCGCTCGGCCGGGTTCAGCGCTTTGATATTGCAGTAGAATTTGTTTTGCGTCGTCAGCACCTGTTTCTCCTTTTCCTTGGTCGTCGTTTCCTGCGGCGAAGCTTGCAGCAGCACGCCACCTGAAAGCAACGCCGCCAGCACCGCAACTGCTACACGCTGCTTGCGCTTTCTTCCGTTTCGTTCTCGCAACACTGTCATGATTTTCCTCCCGTAAGACCTGGTACGTTCCATTGCAAAATGCTAGAACTTAAAGTCAGCTTTAAGTCAAGCGTCTATATAAGTGCCTAGCGGGAGGGAGCGAAATGAAGATAGGCGAACTCGCCGGCCGTTCAGGGCTAAACGCTTCCGCCATCCGTTACTACGAAAGACGCGGATTGCTTCCCGCGCCCCACCGTGCAGGCGGCCAGCGCCGCTACCCCGCAGACGCACTCGACCGCGTGCTCCTCATCCGCTTTGCGAGCGAGATGGGATTCACGTTGAGCGAGATCAAAGTCTTTCTCAACGGGTTGCGGGACGACGCCCCAGTCGGGCCGCGCTGGGAAAAACTCGCGCGGCGAAAAATTCAGGAAGTCGAGTGGAGCATCCAGCGCTCGCGGCGCCTGAAATCGCTCCTCAAACACCTTCTGCATTGCCGGTGCATTTCACTTCAAGTCTGTGTTAAGCGTCTCAGCCTCAGTCCCAACCTTCGACTCATCGGGCGCGGCGCCAAACCTCTCTCGAATTAGAGGCGCAACCCACAGTTCCCGATTGCCTGTTGTCGGCAGGACCCGATCGGCTTCCGAGCAAAAACGGCGGAGTTCGCGGAAGCCACTGTGGTTACTTACGAATAATTTACCGGAGCGAGGGTTTTCCGAGGAGAATCAGCAAGTTACAGTGAAGCACGAGAGTCAATTTCTCTTCCTTATTCACCTTCTGTTCGGTTCCGCTTTGGCTTTTCGATGACCAGATGCGCCTTGAGAAGCGGCACAAGCTGGAGTTGCTCGTCAATCTTCCGGAAGCGCAGTGGGACCTGAGGATCAAAGACGTCGACCGGACCGCGAAGTAGCCTGATGAATGATCGGGTAAAGCCCTGTCAGTTGTTCGTGACCTCAGGTCGAAATGAGGGTCAAGCCCGCCGTTGCAATGAGCGCGATCGCCCAGATAAGGTCCAGGTTGAACCACGCCTTCCGGAGCAATGACAACCCGAGTTTGGCGTACACGACCCAGGCAGCCAACCCCGTCAGCAAGAGATACCCACAGGTATGGACGGACACGGCGAGAAGTTGCGTGCGCACTCCGGACAAAGCGAAGGCTCCTGAGTACATGGCATGCCGCTCGTGCATCGCTGTCATGCCGAGCACGATTGGCAATAACATCAGCCCCGCTCCGTGTGCGGACGCCATCAGAAAAGACCACATGGTGAGATCCTTGAAACCGACCTGCATCCCGCCCCACCGCGTATGTCCCTTCCCTGCGATGCGATACACGCCGAACCCAACGAGCAGCAAGAAGACGGCAATCTTCACGTAGAGAAGCGGAAATACCATCCCCGCCACCGCCGCAATGGATACGGCAAGCGCAATCGCTGCGATGTGGCCCAAAGCGATCGGCGCGAGCGACTGCCACACTGCGCGGCCGCTCTGCCGCTGCAATCCGAGCGCCACCGCAAACAGCCAGCCCATCGCGGGATTAATGCCGTGGTACGCGCCCAGCAGAAACAGCAGCGCCCACGTCCATGCGTCACCGTGCGTCATGAGTAGCAATACGAATCGGACGAAGCGTCACCGCCCTCGAGACGAACCTGATGACTGCGCAACTTGTCGAACTCCAAAAAGAGTTTCGGGTCGAGCGAAAGACCACCTTCGGGCTTCGCGTCCAGTTTCACCAGCCAACTCTTCACTCCATCCGGATAGAACTGTTCGTCCCACGGCGCGTAGAGCGAATTGGTGAAGTAAATTCGTTTGCCGTCGCGGCTCACTTCCACCATCTGTGGCCCGCCGTTGAGCGGCTCACTCGGGCGCTTCGGATGCGTTGCGCGACGAACGATGCCGCCGAGATGGACCGAAGCTATAAGTTTCGGGTGAAAGGGATCAGAAACCTCGTACTGCTGAAATTCGCCGGTGCCCCAGCACGAAACGTACAAGAAACGGTCGTCAAGCGAGAGATTGATGTCGGTCACCAGTGGCGGAACCGCCTTGAAGCCTTTCAGCAACGGAGGGAGCTTTTCCGGATCGGCGGGCTCCGCCGGAATTTCGATGACCTTCTGGATTTTCCAATCATTGTTTTCCCGGTGCCACAGCCAGATGGAAGCCGACAGATCTTTGAGTGACACAACCACGCCTACGAATCCATAGGCTTTTGCCGGATCGTGTGCGGGACGCAACTCCAGAACCATCTGTTGTTCCGGGCCAAGGTCCAGTGCTTTCAAATGGGTGCGCTTCCGCAAATCCCACACATGCAGCGAATGGCCGTAACCGCCTTGCAGGAGAATTTCCGGATTCACTCCGGATTCCACCATGCTGGGTGTTCCCCACTCGCTCGTAATAAGCGTATCGTGGCCCAGATGCCACCAGAAGTCGTAACCGAAATACTGCGGACCGCGATCGATTTCCCACTTTCCAAGGACTTCGAAACTGTCCGGGTCCAGAATGAAAATTCCTCCCGGGCCTTCGCCCTCGGGAGATCCTAGCGCGCTCAGGAAGATTCCGTTCGGACCGCAATGAACGGTGTGCGGGCGGCTGTAACCGGTGCGTGCGGCGAGAACCTCAGGCTCAATCACCTTGATGATCTTCGGCTTCTTCGGGTCCGGTTTCGTATCGATAATGTGGATTCTCGACGACCGGATTCCGGGTACGACCAAATAACGTCTCTCCGTGTGCGGATGCGGCGCATAGGGGCAGAGGCACGCACTGCACGCATTCCATCCGAAGTGGTGCAGTTCGTCTCGGGCATTGGGCATGTTCACCTGCCCGACGAGACTTGCGTAACTTGAGGACGCTGGGTCAAGATCGATTACCCCGATGGCGTCGGGAACTCCATTTTGCAGGGGATTCAGGAGCGCCACGTAGGCCAGCTTCTCCGGCGGAGCCTGCGCGGCAAGTTTCGGCGAAGGATAGAACGTGGGATCGGGACGCCAAAGTTCCATGTCAATTCTCCTGCGGCTCTCAGCCGTATACAGTTTCCAAAAAACACAAACCGCCCAACAGTGGCTTCGGTTGAGCGGGTGGTAAAAACTTTGACGCTGCAGCTTTTGGTCAACTAAGCGTGCGCGTCCCCCTCAGCCGGCTCTGGCGGCAAAGACAACAACACGCATTCGCTGAAGCAAAGTACATGACTGGCAAAATACCTTTGCGACACGCTCTCGTCAATTCCTTAATTCTTCGCCTCACTTCGATTACAGGATGCTCAATGCATGGACAAGTCTTTGAGAACGTCCCGGATCGGCTTGCCTTTCCAGAAGCGACTCCAGTTGTCGAGCGAAGTGAACGTGCGCCCATGCATGCGATCGATGTACAGAGTGCCCTGCAGATGATCAATCTCATGCTGGAGTATCCTTGCGTACCACCCGGACGCTTCTATGCACACCGCTTCACCGCGTTCATCCAAACAGTCGACGCGAACTCGCCGTGCACGTGGAACCACGCCTGAAAACCCGCTCAGACTGAGACAGCCCTCATAAAATTCCACTCTGTCCTCTCCGACAACAGCGATCTCGGGATTGATGACGACGTGGAACGACACGGCTTGGCGTTCTTTTTCCGCAAGTTCATGCGCTGGCAAAGTGCCCAGCAGTTCTTGGCGATCTTCAATGACCGCAAGCTGCAGCGGCAGACCCACTTGCGGAGCAGCGAGTCCGACGCCTGGAGCATCGTACATCGTTTCGCGCATGTCTCGGATGAGTCGCTGGATTTCCTCGCCAAGGATTTCCTCGCGCGTCAGCGGGCGTGCTTGGCTTCGCAAGACTGGTTCGCCTGCTTGAAGAATTTTCAGCCTCATCGATTCTTATTGTCTTGCATCTGCAGCGGCGCGAAAAGATGTTTTCGAGGCGAGCCTAACTCGATGGATGCATTATCGCTACGAGGAACACAACGGCGATGGCAGTGCCCATAAAGAGCAAAGGCACAAGCACCCAGAGCAAGACGCGGCTTGTCTGCTTTCTTCGGGACAACATGTGTAGGATAAACAGGAAAGGCACTCCGCCCGTGAGCGATAGTTGATACACAACTGCAATTGCCCTGGGTGGGCTGAAGTCATGGTCACTCGGCTCGTTCTCGGGAATCACGTTGCCGGAGCAAGCGCGGATCCGGCGAGCCCGGCAACCCGAAACTTGCCAGGCACTGGCGGCCTCATGGGAAGGACTATGATGGAGACCATGCCTATTCACTCAACGTCAGACAATATAGAATTGCTGGCGGGTTGAGGTGCCGTGCAACTGATGAAATTTTTCCGACCTCGTTTTAATCAGCGTCAAGAAACGCCCGATTCTGAATTGAGCCTGAATCCAGTACGTCATTACGCATCATGCGACTGTCTCACGCCGCAGTATGAGGATGACGACCTCGATGATCAGGATGAGAACCATGAGAGAGCCGGATGGCAAGAGCTTTCGCTTCACACTGAAGTTCAAGACATAAGTTCCGACTCTTGGAAATCGCTGGAGGCCTATATCAGCAAGGTCCATGCGGATGGGAGCGACGAGTTAAACCCGATAGTTGGAATCGGACCGGAAAGGTGGGAGCAGATAGTAACGCTCCCGGCCTCCATTGGGACTTTGCGGTCAGTTAAGGTTCTGAGCTTGTACGGAAGCCATCTCGTTCGCATCCCACCCGAAATCGGCGGCATGACGAATCTGGAGGAGTTTGACCCTTATACTTCTCGCTGTCTCCACTGGTTTCCGTACGAGATTACTCGTTGCAAGAACCTAAAACGCAGTCGTGTCAGCACGCGCTGCCTCTACGGGAACTATAAGTACAGACCTCCGTTTCCAAGGTTGCCACAAGTTTCGACTACGCTCACGCCCGCAACGTGTAGCGTCTGTGGTGGGCCCTTTTTGCAACAAGTACCGCATCAGGTGTGGATCTCACTGAGGGTTGCAACCGATGTGCTCCCTTTACTTGTGCACGCATGTTCCGACAGGTGTAGGAAGAATCTTCCAAAACCTGCCGATGGTTATTTACAGAGACCGCATCAAGGTGGATTGGATGTTGAACAGCCTCCAAGTTATTTCTCGACGCCCTAGCGTAAACGCTATCGTAAGCTTTATTCCCAGCCTGTGTTTTGTTTCGATTTCGACATTTTCTCTGCTAACCGGGAGCATCTCTCACTATTGGAACGCCTGCTTTCTGCTGTGTTCAATTGCCCTTGGCGGCTGGATGATTTTATATTCGGCCCAGTTGAGACTTGGCGGGGGAGTGGTCATCTACCGCAGCAATCTGCTCCTCGTGTGGTTCCTCATATTTGCAGTTCTCATTTCCGCACTCGCAAGATTCGCTAGTCCGCAAAGATACGTTGCGGTCCTGGTCTTGGGTCTGAGCCGGGCTGCGTTCCACACAGCCGGATCGAAACACCTAATCCTCAACCCAGCCAAGCACTAGCGTAGTGATTTTCGAGCCAGTTCCTCCAGCATCATTTTGCGTAAATGGGTCACAGGGATGGCCTCCTTGTGACCCAAACTGATCTCAGCCGTTCGGCAACTCCCGCTCCGTTCACCTCACGCGTAGCGTCCGCCGCGCGGGCGGCTTCGTTCAAACGCGCTAATCGGACAAAATGCGAGCAATCAGGCAGAACCGATGGCGCTACTGCCTTGTTGCGTTTTTGTCTGTGGATCAGTGCTGTCCCAAGAAAGTCCGAGCAGTCCACCGTAACTGCTTGATTGAACGAGAGTAAGGGGTCTCTGTGACTTTTTTCGATTTCAATTTTTTGCTTCTCTTTTGGCGCCATCCTACTGCTTTCCAGCTTGCTCC
>WNFO01000115.1_pt1 | contig 53325 bp, 56 predicted proteins | sample 5400251 | NCBI WGS metagenome assembly WNFO01 (sample SAMN13153354, study PRJNA577476) | soil metagenome | isolation source: 100 cm saprolite under Madrone tree | place: USA:California | collected 2016-06-14 | reverse complement strand
TGGTCGAAAAGGTCACCGCACAGATCGCTCGCACCGCCGGTCCTCTGATTTCCAAAAAGGACTGCGCACGCGTGGTTGACTCCTTTCTCGACGCGGTCAAAGCGGCGCTGGCTGAACAGCATAACATTGAGATTCGCGGGTTTGGGACGTTCAAGATCCGCCAGCGCAAGACTCGCATGGCGCGTAATCCGCGCACTGGTGACCCAGTGGAAGTCGCCGCGCGACCAGTGCCTGTCTTCAAGCCCAGCAAGGAGTTGCGTGCCATGGTGGCGGAGGCGAGCGAGCGCGTCACGCCCTGAGCGCCTGGTCCAGGAGCTAAGGTCATCCCAAGGGGCCCGGACTAAGCGTCTGGGCCGCTTCGTTTTGCGCGGGGTAGTAGTCAAACCCTCCCACCGACCGGAGTCGTTCGTGCGCTATTTGCTTCTGCTCCTCGTCGCCGTCCCACTGTCCGCTCAGACCCCAGCGCCAGTCAAGTACGAAGTCTCGATTCCGTCGCCCGCGGCGCGCCTGTTTCATGTGACCGCCGAGTTCCCCGCGCGCGGCAAGGACACGCTCTATGTGTCTCTCCCCGCGTGGAGCCCCGGCAGCTACGAGATCCAGAACTACGCGCGCTACGTGCGACACTTCGGCGCGAAGAGCGCGCAAGGCCAGCCGCTGTTCTGGGACCGGCTCGACAAGGACACGTGGCGCGTCGTGACCGGCAAGAGCGATCGCGTGACGGCGGAGTTCGACTACTTCGCGGACACGACCGACCTCTCGCTCGCACGCATTTCAGGTGACTTCGGGCAGTTCCTCGGGACCAATCTGTTTCTCTACGAGGAGCAGCAGCTGGCGCGACCAGCCGAGGTACGATTCACGCTGCCCGCTGGGTGGCAGGTGACCACGGCGCTGCGGGGCAGCGGGAACGGGCCCTACACCGCGCCCACCTATCACGAGCTCGTGGACGCCCAGACCTTCGTCGGGAAGTACAGCCTCGATTCGCTGCGGGTGGACGGCAAGTCGATCCGGATCGCGGTATGGCCGGCCGACGCCTACAGCACGGCGGTGCAGCGGAACATGCGGACGGCGGTCGAGAAGATCGCGAAGAGCGAAAATGCGTTGTTCGGCGGCCCGCCCTACGAGCACTACACGGTGTTCTTCAACGTGATCCGTGAGCCGATCAGCTTCGGGGGCGGGTTGGAGCACAGCGCCTCGCAGTTCGACATCATGCCGCAGGGCGCGTTCGCCGATCCGCTCGGGAATTTCGGCGACTTCATGGTGCCGCTCATGTCGCACGAGTATTTCCACCTGTTCAACGTGAAGCGCATCCGGCCCGCCGAAATGTGGCCGTACGACTATCACGCCGAGCAGTACACTCCGTTGCTCTGGTGGTCGGAGGGCGTGACCGACTACTACGCCGATCTCACCAACATCCGCTCCGGTCTGTGGAGCACGGAGCAGTTCCTGGGCAATGCCGCGCAGGACATGCAGCAAGTCGAGTCCGCCCCGGAGCCGTGGAGCGAAGAGGACGGCAGCGTGGCCACCTGGATCCACGAAGTCTTCGTGAACAGCTCGCAGCTGTATTACCCGAAGGGCGCGCTGACCGGGATGCTGCTCGACGTGGCCATCCGGGACGCGACGGACAACCGCAAGAGCCTCGACGACGTCACGCGGGCCCTCTACACGCGCTACTACCAGCGAAACAAGGGCTTTACGACGGCAGACCTGCTCGGCTTGCTGCGGGAGGTCGGGATCCCGGACGCGGACGGCTTTTATCAGCGCTACATCAACGGCCGGGAGCCGCTCCCCTATGAGACCGTGCTCCCCAAGGCCGGCATCGCGGTCGCGCGCAAGACTCAATCCACGCCGTTCCTGGGCGTGAACGCCCAACCGGGGGACTCGGGCAAGCTCGTGGTGCAAAGCCTGGTGCCCGGCAGCGCCGCGGAGACAGCCGGGCTCGAGCCCGGCGACGTGCTGCTCAAGGTGGGTGAGGTCGAGACCCGACCGGACGAAGACTGGGGGGTGAAGTTCCGCGACCGCTACCGGGGCCAGGCGGGAGCGCCGCTCGCTATCAGCGTGACCCGTGGCGGCCGGGCGCTGAGTCTGAGCACGCAGGTGCGCGAGCGCACGCTGGTATCGTTCTCGCTCACGCCCGCGGCAGCGCCGAGCGCCAAGCAGGCAAAGGTCTGGCGCGGCCTCGCGACCGGTTCCACCGGAAACTGAAGCGGGCTATCTTGCGAGCGACCGTGGCTACCGCGATGCCGATAACCGTGCGGGTCCGGTTCTTTGCCCGCTACGCGGAGCTGGTGGGACGCTCCGAGGCCGCGGTGTCGCTGCCGCCGCCGGCGACCGTGGGGGATGTGGTGCGGCGGGTGCGCGAAGACTTGCCAGGCGCGCGGGCGTTGCCCGAACGTCCGCTCGCGGCCGTGAACATGAAGCACGTCAAGCTGGAGGCCCAGGTGCAATCTGGGGATGAGGTGGCGTTGTTGCCGCCGATCGCCGGAGGGTGACCGAATGCGGAGTGCGGAGTGCGGAGTGCGGAATTGAACGCCATGAGCTACCTGACGCGCTCCCCCATCTCCGTGGATGTTCTGGTCGCCGAGGTCTCGTCCTCCGCATGCGGCGGTACCTGTCTGTTCCTCGGTACCGTGCGCAACGGGCGCGACGAACAGGGGGTGACGGCGATCGAGTACTCGGCGTACGAAGACATGGTGGACGCCGAGTTCGGCCGGCTCCTGGCCGATGCACGGGGTCGCTGGCCGGAGGCCCGCATCGCCGTGCGGCACCGGCTGGGCACGATCCCCGTCGGGGAGGCGAGCATCGCGATCGTCGCCGCGGCACCGCATCGCGCCCAGGCGTTCGAGGCCTGCCGCTACGTGATCGAAGGGGTGAAACAGCGGATCCCCGTGTGGAAGAAGGAGCTGCGAGTGGATGGCAGTGAAGTCTGGGTTGACCCTGCCGGTCATCCTACCGCCAAGCCGTCGCATGTCTGACGCCGTCCGCGACACGCTGCGGCGCCCGCTGGCGAGCCTGCGGCTGTCCGTGACGGACCGCTGCAACCTGCGCTGCCGCTACTGCATGCCGGAAGACGAGTACGTGTGGCTGCCGCGGACCTCGATCCTCAGCTTCGAGGAAATCGACCGGCTCACGAGCGTGTTCACCGGGCTCGGCGTGCAAAAGGTGCGGCTCACGGGCGGCGAGCCGCTGCTGCGGCACGACCTCCCGACGCTGGTCGCAAAGATCGCGCGCAACCCCCGCGTGAACGACCTCGCCATGACCACGAACGGGCTGCTGCTCGGAAAGCAGGCCGCCGCCTTGCGGGCCGCGGGTCTGCAACGGGTGACGGTGAGCCTGGACACGCTGCGCCCCGAGCGCATGCTCGCATTCGCGAAAAGCGCGCGGCACGCCGACGTGCTCGAGGGCATCACGGCGGCGCAGCAAGCCGGGTTCGACAGACTCAAGCTCAACGCCGTCGTGATCCGGGGATTCAACGACGACGAGCTGGCCGACCTGATCGAATTCGCGCGCGCCCACGCCGCCGAAGTACGGTTCATCGAGTACATGGACGTGGGCGGCGCGACGCGCTGGTCCCCGGACCAGGTCGTGTCCCAGCGAGAGATGCTGGACGTGCTCGCCCGGCGCTATGGCGCGATCGAGCCGGTGCACGCGACCGGGGACGACGACCGGGCCCCGGCCGAGCGGTTCCGGCTCGGGGACGGGACCACGTTCGGCATCATCGCCTCGGTCACCGCGCCCTTCTGTCGGACCTGCGACCGCAGCCGGATCACCGCCGACGGGACATGGTTTTTGTGCCTGTATGCCCGCGCGGGGGTCGACCTGCGCGAGCGGCTGCGCCACGGCGTTTCGGATGACGAGCTGGCGACCCTCATCCGGGAAACCTGGCAGGGTCGTACGGACCGCGGGGCGGAGGAGCGGCTCGGCGTAGCGGACCGAGGGGCATTGTATCGCATCGATTCGCTGCGCGCCGATCCTCACCGGGAGATGCACACCCGCGGCGGCTAGCAGTAGCTTTACTCCCCATGATAAACAAGATCACCGTCGTCGGCGCCGGCAACGTAGGCGCCACCGCCGCCCAACGCCTCGTCGAGAAAGAGCTCGCGCGTAGCGTCGTCCTCGTCGATGTGATCGAAGGCGTGCCCCAGGGCAAAGCGCTCGATCAGTGGCAGTCGGCGCCGATCGAAGGATTCGATACGCGGGTTTCGGGCGCGAACGACTACACGCCGGCCGCGGGCAGCGAGCTCGTCGTCGTCACCGCCGGTATCGCGCGCAAGCCCGGCATGAGCCGGGACGACCTGGTCCGTACCAATGCCGACATCGTGAAGCAGGTCGCCCTCCAGATCAAGCAGCATTGCCCCAACGCCATCGTCCTGGTGGTCTCGAACCCGCTCGACGTGATGTGTTGGGTCGCGAAACAGGTGACGGGATTCCCGCGCGAGCGGGTCATCGGCATGGCGGGCGTGCTGGACACCGCGCGGTTCCGCGCGTTTCTCGCGGAGGCGCTCGACGTCTCGGTCGAGGACATCCAGGCGATGGTGCTCGGCGGGCACGGCGACACGATGGTGCCGCTCATCTCCTACACCACCGTCGCCGGGATCCCCGTCACCCATTTCCTCAGTAAACCGACGCTCGACAAGATCGTGGAACGCACCCGCAACGGCGGCGCCGAGATCGTCGCCTTCCTGAAGACCGGCTCCGCTTATTACGCCCCTTCGGCTGCCGTGGTCCAGATGGTCGAGGCCATCGTACGCGACAAGAAGCGCATTCTCCCCTGCGCCGCCTGGCTGCAGGGAGAATACGGGCTGTCGGGGATGTACTGCGGGGTGCCGTGCAAGCTGGGCCGCACCGGCCTCGAGAAGATCGTGGACGTGAAACTCTCGCCCGACGAACAGGCGGCGTTGAAGAAATCCGCCGAGGCGGTGAAGGAGACGATGGCGGCCGTGCGCCTTTAGGGCGCCAGCTTGGCCTTCCAGTAGTCCCGATTCAGCTGGGCGATGAAGTCGATAGAAATGTCCTTCGGGCACGCGGCCATGCACTCCCCGTGGTTGGTGCAGGCCCCGAACCCCTCCGCGTCCATCCGCGCCACCATGTCGACCACGCGGGTGTCGCGCTCGGGCTGGCCCTGGGGCAGGAGCCCCAGGTGCGACACCTTCGCGGCGACGAACAGCATGGCGGATGCGTTGGGGCAGGCCGCCACGCAGGCGCCGCATCCGATGCACGCGGCCGCGTCCATCGCGAGGTCGGCGTCGCGCTTGGGCACGAGCAGGGTGTTCGCTTCCGGCGCGCTTCCCGTGCGCGCGGTGATGAACCCGCCCGCCTGGATGATCCGGTCGAAGGCGCCGCGGTCCACCACCAGGTCCTTGATCACTGGGAACGCGCGAGCGCGCCACGGCTCGATCCACAGCTCGGCGCCGTCCGGGAACGAGCGCATGTGCAGCTCACACGTGGCGGTGGCGCGCTGTGGACCGTGTGGGCGGCCGTTGATCACCATGCCGCACATCCCGCAGATCCCCTCGCGACAGTCGTGGTCGAATGCGATCGGATCGTCCTTGCGCGCCAGCAGCTGCTGGTTCAAGACGTCCAGCATCTCCAGGAACGACATGTCGCGACTGACGTCGGTCATGTCGTAGCGGACGAACACCCCCGCGAGCTCGGGCCCCGGCTGCCGCCAGACGTGCAGCGTCACACGCATTACTTGTAGCTCCGTTGCGCGAGGTGGACCGCCTCGAAAGCGAGCGGCTCCTTGTGGAGCACCGGCGCTTTGCCGACGCCGGCGAACTCCCAGGCCGCCACGTAACCGAAGCGTTCATCGTCGCGCTTCGGCTCGCCGTCCGGCGTCTGGTATTCCTCGCGGAAGTGGCAGCCGCACGACTCCTCGCGCTGCAGCGCGTCGTGGCACATCAGCTCGGCGAACTCGAGAAAGTCGGCGACCCGGCCAGCGTGCTCGAGCGACTGGTTCAAGTCTTCGCCCTTGCCGCCCACATAGACGTCCTTCCAGAACTCGTCGCGCAGCGCGCCGATCCGTCCCAGGGCCTCTTTCAGTCCCGCGGCGTTCCGGGACATTCCGCATTTGTCCCACATCACGCGGCCCAGCTCGCGGTGGAACGCGTCCGCAGTCTTGCGGCCGCTCGCGGCGAGCAGCCGTCGGACCCGCTCGCCCACTTCGGCCTGGACCTGACGGAACGCCGGCTCCGCGGGGTCCACCTTGGCGAGCTTCGCCTGCGCCAGGTACTCCCCGATGGTGTACGGCAAGATGAAGTAGCCGTCGGCGAGCCCCTGCATCAGCGCGCTCGCGCCCAGCCGGTTGGCGCCGTGGTCCGAGAAGTTCGCCTCGCCGATGGCGTACAGACCATCGATCGTGGTCATCAGGTTGTAGTCCACCCACAACCCGCCCATCGTGTAGTGCGGGGCGGGGTAGATCCGCATCGGTCCCTGGAACGGGTCCTCCCCCGTGATGCGCTGGTACATCTCGAACAGGTTGCCGTAGCGTTCGACGATCACTCGACGGCCGAGGCGCGCGATGGCGTCGCGGAAGTCCAGGTATACGCCGTGCCCCCCCGGCCCCACGCCGCGCCCCTCGTCGCACACTTCCTTGGCGCGCCGCGACGCCATGTCTCGCGGCGCGAGGTTGCCGTAGCTCGGGTACAGCCGCTCGAGATAATAGTCGCGCTCCTCGTCGGGAATCTGGTTCGGCGCTCGGGTGTCGCCCTTTTTCTTAGGCACCCAGATGCGGCCGTCGTTGCGGAGCGACTCGCTCATCAACGTCAGCTTGGACTGGTGCGGTCCGGTCTGCGGGATGCACGTCGGGTGGATCTGGGTGAAGCAGGGATTGGCCAACGTGGCACCGCGTTTGTGCGCGCGCCAGATCGCCGTGACGTTGCAGCCCTTCGCGTTGGTCGACAGGTAGTACACGTTCGAGTAGCCGCCGGTGGCGAGCACCACCGCGTCGCCCGCGTGGGCGCTCACGGCGCCCGTGAGCAGGTCGCGCACGATGATGCCGCGCGCCCGGCCGTCGATCACGACCAAGTCGAGCATCTCGACGCGCCCGTCCATCCGGACGTTACCGGCGCCGATCTGGCGCGAGAGCGACTGGTAGGCACCCAGCAGCAGCTGCTGGCCGGTCTGACCGCGCGCGTAAAACGTGCGCGAGACCTGCACCCCCCCGAACGAGCGGTTCGCGAGCAGGCCGCCATACTCGCGCGCGAATGGAACCCCCTGCGCCGTGCACTGGTCGATAATGCTGGCGCTGACTTCGGCCAGGCGGTACACGTTCGCCTCGCGCGAGCGGAAATCGCCGCCTTTGATGGTGTCGTAGAACAGGCGGAACACCGAGTCGCCGTCATTCTGGTAGTTCTTGGCGGCGTTGATCCCGCCCTGGGCCGCGATCGAGTGCGCCCGTCGCGCCGAATCCTGGAAACAGAAGCAGGACACGCGGTAGCCCAGCTCGGCGAGCGATGCAGCGGCGGAGGCCCCCGCCAACCCCGAGCCGACCACGAGGATGTGCTGCTTCAGCTTGTTCGCCGGGTTGACGAGCTTGATCTCGGAGCGGTGCCGCTCCCACTTCGCGTCGAGCGGACCCTCGGGGATGCGGGAGCGCAGCTCCATGGTCAGCGCAGCATGCCGGCGAGCACGGCCACCGGAATGGAGATGTACGCGCCCGCAATCAGGACCGCGATGGCGGCCGCCGCGCCGCGACGCCAGCGGTCTGTGGGCGGCCGGTTGAGGCCCAGCGTCTGCAGCGCGCTCCAGGTGCCGTGGTACAGGTGCAGACCGAGCACGACCATCGCCGCGATGTATGCCGCCGCCACCACCCACACCCGCAGGCTCGCCACCACGTTGTGGTAGACGTCGCCCGGAACGAAGCTCGGGTTCACCCGGCCGAACGTGAGGTCGAGCAGGTGATAGATCACGTACAGGGCGATGAGCACGCCGCCCCAGCGCATGGTGCGAGCCGCGTAGGTCGTCTCGACGGCCTCGAGGCGCCGATAGCCCACCGGGCGCGCGCGCCAGCTGGCGCGCGTCGTCTCGATGGCGGCCCAGATGTGGGCCAGCACCGCGACGATCACAACGATGCGGACGATCCACAACAGCCAGCCCCGGCCGAAGAACGGGGCGCCCACGGTGCGCAGTCCCTCGGCATAGGCGTTGAAGGCCTGGGGCCCCTCGAAAATCTTCAGGTTACCGAGCAGGTGACCTACCACGAACAGAAACAGGATCACGCCGGTGACGGCCATGACGGCTTTTTGACCGACGAGCGATCGGGTAACGCCGGGGCGGGCCGAGGGTGAAGGCAGGTTGGTCATGGAACGGTGGGATGATACCTGTTCTCCCGCGGCTCGGGCAAGGCGATGGCCTGCCGATGCTATCTTTCGGGGGGAGGGGGCCACATGCTTTTGACGCTCTGCAAATCCAAGCTCCACCGCGCCACGGTGACGCAGGCGGAGCTGCACTATGAAGGCAGCATTACCATCGACACCGAGCTGCTCGCGGCAGCGGGCATCCTGCCGTTCGAGCAGGTCCAGGTGGTCGACATCGCGAACGGGGCGCGGTTCGAAACGTATGCCATCGAGGGGGCCGCGGGATCGCGTACCGTGTGCGTGAACGGCGCGGCCGCGCGACTCGTGCAGGTAGGCGATCCGATCATCGTCATCAGCTACGCTCAGATGACGCCCGACGAGGCGGCCCGCCACCACCCGACCATCGTCCTGCTCAACGCCGACAACTCGATCCGCGAGACTATCGCAGGCGATCGGACCACGCCGATCGAAATCCTGTCGGAGTCGCTTTGAGCCAGCCGGCCACCTCCACCGAGCCCCGCGCGGTGCTCCGTGACCAGGCTCCGGTCGCGACGCGCCCGGTCACCGGTCGACCCACCGTCGTCATCGTGGGCGCCGGATTCGGCGGTCTGCGCGCCGCCCGGGCGCTGCGCAAGGCGCCCGTGGACGTCGTGCTGCTGGATCGCCACAACTACCACCTGTTCCAGCCGCTACTCTACCAGGTCGCGACCGCCGGGCTCGAGCCTGAGGAGATCGCCCGACCGGTGCGCGCCATCCTGCGGCGCCAGTCCAACGCCGAGTTCCGGATGACGGAGGTGACGGGCCTCGATGCAGCAGGGAAGCGTATCGTGACCACGGACGGCCCGATCGCCTACGACTACCTCGTTCTCGCGGTGGGCGGTCAGACGAACTACTTCGGCCTCGAGAGCGTGCCGCGTCACGGGTTCGGTCTCAAGGACATCCCGGAAGCGATCCGCATCCGCAATCAGGTGTTGCACGCGTTCGAGCGCGCCATGCTCGAAGCCGATCCCGAGCGGCGCCGGGCCGAGCTGACGTTCATCGTGGTGGGTGGCGGCCCGACCGGCGTCGAGATGGCCGGAGCGCTCTCGGAGCTCATCCGGCTCGTCCTGGTCAAGGATTACCCGCGCTTGAACGTGAAGAACGTGCGCGTGCTGCTGCTCGAGGCCACCGACCGGCTGCTCGCCGCCATGCCGTCCCGGCTGCGGGAGGCCGCGGCCGAGACCCTGTGGCGCAAACACGTGGAGGTGCGATTCGGGGCCACGGTCGCGGACTACGACGGCGCTCGGGTGCTCTTGAAAAGCGGGGAGGTGATCCCGGCGCGCACGCTGGTCTGGGCGGCGGGCGTGAAGGCTGTATCCCTCACCGGCCGGCTGGGATTGCCCACGGCGCAGCAGGGCCGGATCCCCGTGGCGCCGACCCTCGACGTGCCGGGTCATCCGGACATCTACGTGATCGGCGATGCGGCCTACCTCGAAGTGGCCGGAGCCCCGCTTCCCATGATGGCGCCGGTCGCGCTGCAGATGGCCGAGACGGCCGCGCGGAACATCCGGCGCCGGATTGCCGGCCAGCCGCCCGTAGCGTTCCGCTACCGCGACCCCGGCTCGCTCGCCACGATCGGGCGGAACGCCGCCGTCGCCTACATTCGCGGGTTTGCGTTCACCGGATTTCCGGCGTGGGTGGTGTGGCTGGTCGTGCACATCATCCAGCTCATTGGCTTCCGCAACAAGCTGTTCGTGCTGTTGAACTGGGCGTGGGATTACTTCTTCTACGAGCGCGCGGCTCGGCTGATCACGTCGCTGGAGTGATTCGGCGCGCGGCGTACCCGCCGCACCACCCCGTCCCAGCCGCACTCGAGACACCAACGGCGTTGTAGAGCGGGCAGCAGGCGGTCGAGGAAGCGGTTCCGCAGCGGCACCATCTCGATGCCGCAATGCGGACAGGTGGGACCCCGCGGTAGCAGCAGGTAGACCACCGCGGTGACGATCGCGACGCGCATCGCCACGGTCACGAGCAGGACCACCACGACCAGCATACTGCCTCCATCATAGTGTCCGGCCGCCCGGCCGGCCACCTCACGCCTCCTTGCTCCCCCCGGCCCCCCGCACGAACGCGAGGATGCGCCGCTCGAGCTCGGCGAGCTCGACCGGCTTGACCAGCACCCGCTCCCGCGGCACCGGGGTGTTTCCCGGCTCGGCGAGCTGCGACACATCGCCAGAGAGGAACAGCACGCGCTGCGCCAGCTCGGGTCGCTCCTCTTCGAGCTGGGCGTACAGCTCGACGCCGCCCATGCGGGGCATCCGCAGATCGGCGAGAATCACGTTCGCCGGCTGGGCTCGTAACCGGGCCAGCCCCTCCACACCGTCCGCGGCTTCGTCGACCTCGGCGCCGCGGCGCGTCAGGTACCGCACCATGGGTCGCCGTACGGCCTCCTCGTCCTCTACAATCAGCACGCGCAATCCCGCCAGCGATTTCCCGGCGGGCGGAACGTTCGGGGCAAGCGGGGCCGGTGCAGGGGCGGGGGCGGGGGCGGCGTCTGTGGAGGGAGCGGAGGGCGCCGCGACAGGAAGCGACAGAACAAAACGGGCACCGAAGCCAGGCGGCGACGTCAGGGTGAGGTCGCCGCCTGCTTCGCGGGCGATCTGCCGCGAGATATAGAGTCCGAGCCCGGTCCCGCGGCGGCCTTTGGTAGTGGCAAAGGGCCGGAACAGCCGCTGCGCGATCTCCGGCGCGACGCCTTTCCCGTTGTCCCCGACCGCAACCGACACGTTCCCATCCTGAACCCACGTGTCCACGCTGAGCTGGCGGGGGGGTGTCACGCCGCGCAGCGCGTCGATCGCGTTGGACAGGAGGTTGACCACGACCTGCTCGAGCTTGATCGCGTCGCCCAGCGCCGGCGGCAGGCTGGCGTCGAGCCGCCCGCCCACCGTGACCTCGTCGACGCCGAACCGATATGAGACGAGATCGAGCGCCCCGCGCACCACATCGTTGAGATTGACGTTCGTGACCTCGCGCTCGCTCGCACGCACGAACCGCAGCAGTCCGCGCAGCAGCTTGGTGGCGCGGCGGGCCTGGCGCAGGATCTGGGTCATCTCGCTGCGCTGCTCCCCCTCGAAGGCGGGATCGGCGAGCCGGTTTTCGGCGTGCGCCGCGATCGCCATGAGCGGATTGTTCACCTCGTGCGCCACGCCGGCGAGCAGCTCGCCGGCCGCGGCGAATCGCCCCTGCTCCTCCGCCCGGTCGCGCAGCACGCGGGTCATCGCATTGAAATGGTCGGCCAGGCGGCCGAGCTCGTCGGAGCCGTGGACCGGCACGCTTACGGTGAGATCGCCGTCGGCGACCTGCGTGAGACCGACTTCGATCTCGCGCAGCGGGCGCCACACGCGCCGGCGCACCACGAGAACCAGGAGGGGCGCCAACAGCGCGCCCAGCCCGAGCCAGAGCACCGTGTCGCCTCGCACCTCTCCGGCCGCGTCCCGCAACGCGCGCTGGCGTTCCGTGAGGTATACCCGAGCGACCCGGCTGCCGTCGGCACCGCGCTCATGGGCGACCCGCAGTAGCTGTTCGACCGTGGCGAGTCGCGCCGTGGCTTCCGTCCGCCGACCACGCTCGAGCTGCACCACGCCCTCCTCGAGCGCGTTGCCGACGCGCGAAAGCGCTCCGTCGATGCTGGCGAGCGCTACACCGAGCTCATGCGGGATGGCGGCGCCCGTGGACACCTGCAACGGCGCACGCCCGACTGCCGCGAGGTCATGCAGCAGCCTCAGCGAATCAGGGCTGGGCCGCGGACTGTGCATGAGGTCCCGCACGATGGCGACCGCCCGGTTGAGCGCGCTGTCGCGTCGCGCGAAGGCGGCGCTGACGGTGGTGATCGCTTCGGTGGCGGCGCCGAGTGCCAAGGCAGGACGACTGACGCGGAAGAACAGGTAGACGGGAAGGGCGGCGGCATACGCACCGGCTGCGAGAGCGACGACGAGCAGCGTCACCCGCAGGCTGAACGCCCGCCTCACGGCTGAAGCAGCCATTCGACGGGAGTCACGGGAATAGCAGCGCGAGCTTACCGCACATGAAGGTCGTCGCCATAACGACCCGCCTAAGATACGCGACCGCCCGGCGCTGACTAGCGGGGCCGCGACGCAGCGGCCACATTTGCAGCATGGCGACCGATGGCGGCGACCGGATGAAAATCGTGATCGGCTACGCGGTGTGGGCTACGCTGTGCGCCGTCGTGGCCGGAGTGGCGATCTCACTCATCCACACGTGGTTCTTCAGCTACCACGCGACCCGGCCGGGATTTTGGCGGACGTTGCTCGAAGATGCTGCTGTCACGGTCGGCATCGCCGCGGGGCAGGGTGCGGTCGCCCTGGTGACCGGCAGCGTGCTCACTCAGCTCGGACGCGGGTTGCATGCCACCGTTCTCCTCGGTCTGCTGGTCGGGCTGTTCGACTTCCTGATGAACTTCCTTCAGATGGCCGTGCCTCGGACCGAGCTCGGCTGGGTCCCTGATCTCGTGATCCTTGCTGGGGTCACGATCGCCATCACCATCTTGGGATCCCGCGCGGCGACCGCTCCCTCGCCTCCGCCGTGAGCGACGCGCCGCACGACGCCTTGCAGCGACTCGAGCGGCGCGTCGAGGTGCTGGAGCAGATGATGCGGCGACTGGTCGCGCCCGGCGCCGCCGTACAGCGCATCAGCGCGGCACCCGAGCCCGCCGCCGTGGCCTCGCCGCCCGCGCCCCTCGCCCGACCCCCGGAACGGCCCCACTACTCGCCTCCACCCGCCTCGGCCCCCGACCTCGAGCAATGGTTCGGCCAGCGCGGCCTGTTGTTCGTCGGCGTGCTCGCGCTGCTCACGGCGGTGGGATTCTTCCTGAAGTACGCAATCGACCGCGGTTGGATCGCCCCCGCAGTCCGCGCGGCCCTCGCCATCGCGGCCGGCATCGGTGTGGGCACCTGGGGGGAAGCGCGCGTGCGCGCCGGCCTGCGGCGCTACGGCGCGGCGATGATCGGCGCGGGAGGCGGACTCGCGTACCTCGGCCTGTGGGCGGCCGCCGGCCCGTACGGGCTGCTCGAGCGGCGCATCGGGGTGCTCCTGCTCGCCGCGTGCACCGTCGTCGTGACCCTGCTCGCGCTGCGGCACGAGATCGAGGGACTGGCGATCTGGGCGCTGGCCGGCGCGTACCTGGCCCCAGTCTTGCTCGCACTGCCGACGCCCAACCCCGAGGCCTTCCTCGGATACCTCGAGGTGATCGGCCTCGGCACCGGCCTGCTCGCGTACACGATGAACTGGCGCCGAGCGTTCGACCTGGCGCTCGCCGGTTATTTCCTCCTCGCCGCGGGCGGCGCGGCCCGGGTGCTGACGAGCGCGCTCGGTTGCTGGTTCCTCGCCGCCGGCGCGCTGCTCACCCTGCACGTCACGCGGCGGCGCGCCTGGCCCGAGGCGCGAGTCGGAATGTTGGCGCTCGCGTGGGTCTTGCTCGGCGTCGCGCTCGCCGACGTGAGCGCCGGCCCCCAGCCGCGGCTGTGGCTCGCCGTCGGCGCGGCGTTCGCGATCGCCGCCCTCTTGTGGTGGCAGCAGCTCGACTTGAACCGGCTCCGGGCCCCCGACGAAGCGCTGCTCTTCCTGGCGAATCCCTTCGTGCTGCTGGGGCTCGCGTCGATAGCGGATCCCGAACTGCTTCACCGGGCGCCGGCGCTCTTCCCCACGCTGCTGGCGGCTGTCTACCTCGGCGTCGGGTGGGTCCGACGCGCCACCCCGCACCTGGTCATGGGGTTCGGACTGGGCGCTTGGGCGATGGCCGTGGACTGGAGCGCGCCCATGGTCGTCGTCGGCTGGACCGCGCTCGCTTTGGCCGCCCTCGCATCCGAGCAGCTGGGCGGGCGATCGGGCGGGCGGATTGCAGCGCTCGGGCTCGCTCTACTCGCGTTCCCCTGCCTGTTTGGGTTCGCGCTCTGGGATCGACCCTCCGACGCCGCGTCGTTCACCGACCCCTGGGCATTGGCGCTGTACGCCTACGTGGCCGGCACAGCCCTGGCGGCGCGTCGCTGGAACGCCGGAGTGAAAGATCCGACCACTGCGCGCTGGACCGCGCGCGGCGGGGAGCTGCTCTGGGTGCTGTGTGGGGCGGCGGTGTTCGCGGGCGGCTCGGTCGAGCTGCAACGCTACTTTGGGCGGCGCGCTCGGCTCGCCGGCGACCTCGCCTTGAGCGTCTTCTGGCTGGCGTACGCGGGCGCCCTGGTGCGGATCGGGTTCCAGCTCGACCGCAAGGACGTGCGCTCGGCGGGGCTCGCGGTGGCGGCGGGGGCGGGACTCAAGATCGTGCTGTACGACCTGTCGAACCTCGAAGCGCTGTACCGTATCGCGTCGTTCTTCGCGCTCTCGCTCATCGCGCTCGCCGTAGCGTACGCCTACAACAAGAGAGCTAGAGCTTCGGGAGCGTAATTCCCGTCTGCGCCTGATACTTGCCTTTCTTGTCTTTGTAGCTGATCTCGCACTCGTCCCCTTCGTCGGCCGTGAAGAACAGCACCTGGGCGATTCCCTCGTTGGCATAGATGCGTGCGGGAAGAGGCGTCGTGTTCGAGATCTCGAGCGTGACGAAGCCCTCCCACTCGGGCTCGAACGGCGTCACGTTGGTGATGATGCCGCAGCGGGCGTAAGTGCTCTTGCCGACGCAGATCGTGAGGACGTTGCGGGGGATGCGGAAGTACTCTACGGACCGGGCGAGCACGAAGGAATTCGGCGGCACGATGCACACATCGCCCGAGAACTCGACGAACGACTTGGGATCGAACTGCTTGGGGTCTACCACCGCCGAGAGCGCGTTGGTGAAGATCTTGAACTCGGGCGCGACCCGCATGTCGTAGCCGTAGGACGACACGCCATAGGAGATGACGCCCGCGCGTGCCTGGTTTTCCGCGAACGGCTCGATCATGCGGCGCTCGGTCGCCATGCGCCGAATCCAGCGGTCGGACTTGATGGACATGGGGCGGCAATATATCGGCGGCATCGGCACTTACGCCACTCGATTCGGTTGACAAGGGTGTGGCGGCCGGATACGTTTCGGCGGGTCAAGTGAAATTTTTCACGAACTCACATGAACCAGCCCTATCTCTCGTTTCTCCTCCTGCTCGGGTTCGTGGCGTTCAACGCGGTACTGTTGATCGGGCTGTCGCATCTCCTCGCCCCCCGCAAGCCCACCGCCATCAAGGACAGCCCGTACGAGAGCGGCATGCCGCCGCTCGGCAACGCGCGCGATCGGTTTTCGGTGAAGTTTTACCTCGTCGCGATGCTGTTCATCGTATTCGATATCGAGACGGTGTTCTTGATCCCCTGGGGGACGATCTATTTCGGGGGAACCGGAGGAGGGCCGAGCATGGGGTTCCTGCTCGTCGAAATGCTGGTGTTCATGTTCATTCTGGCAGTCGGGTACGTGTACGTGTGGAAGCGCGGAGCGCTCGAATGGGATTGAACCGGGAGGGCTTGGGGTCGTGAAGCGCGTGATCGAGACCAAGGAAGTGTCGGGACAGAGTCCCAATTACCTGCTCGCCAAGTTCCAGGACCTGGTCGACTGGGCGGTGAACTCGTCGCGTGCCAACTCCCTGTGGCCGATGCCCTTCGGGACCGCGTGCTGCGCCATCGAGTTCATGGCCACCGCGGCCAGCCGCTACGACTTCGCGCGCTTCGGGATGGAGCGCCAGGCGTTCTCGCCACGACAGGCGGACGTGCTGATCTGCGCGGGCCGGCTGCCCTTCAAGCTGGCACCGGTCATCCGGCGGATCTACGATCAGATGCCCCAGCCCAAATGGGTGATTTCGATGGGCGCGTGCGCCTCCACCGGCGGCATCTTCGACAACTACGCGATGGTGCAAGGCATCGACACGATCGTCCCGGTGGACGTCTACGTCCCCGGGTGCCCGCCCCGGCCGGAAGGCCTGTTGTACGGCGTGCTCCTGTTGCACAAGAAGATCAAGGGCGAGTCACTGTTCGACCACGTCCCGCGCCGCGAGGAGCAGCCGCTCGACGCGCGCGGCCTGCGACTCCCCCCCGAGCAGATCGACGAGATCTCGGAGCCGTTCGGCAACTCCGTCCACCAGTTCCGCTCGTCGTGAATCCGTCCGTCGACGCCCTGCGAGCGACCTTCGGCAACGCGATCGGCCGCGGGCTCGAGTCGTGCGGCGACACGATTGTCTACGTCGCGCGCGAAACGCTGTTCGACGCGATGACGTGGCTGCGCGATACCCCGCAGCAGGGCTACGACTACCTGGTCGACGTCACGGCAGTCGAGTATCGTGACCGCGAGCGCCCGCTCGAAGTGGTCTACCTCCTACGCTCGCTCGCGCGCCGCGTCGACCTGCGCGTCAAAGTCGAGCTCGACCCGCGCGGGGATCTGACCGTGGACTCCGTGGTGCCGCTGTGGCGGGGCGCCGATTGGCTGGAGCGCGAGACGTACGACATGTTCGGCATCACCTTCCGCGGCCACCCCGACCTGCGCCGCATCCTCATGTGGGAGACCTACGCCGAAGGCTACCCGCTGCGCAAGGACTTCCCGCTACGGGGGCGCTTCAGCCGCTCCGAGCAGGTGCGGCAGGCGCTGGGCGCCAACCCCGAGGCGCACTACTCCATGGAGGAGTTGTCGATCGCCGAGGCGTTCGACGAGCTCCCCGCCGACATGAAGGAGCGGCTGCGCCGTGGTGAGCGCGGTAAGCTCCCCAATTCCGAATGAGCAAGCGCACCGTCGAGCTCGAGCTCGCGACCCCGGGCCTGGACGCGCGGGGTCAACCGGTCCGGGTCCCGTTGGGCGCGGCGGACGTTGCTCCCGAGCCGGATCTCGCGGGCGAGCACATGCTGATCAACATCGGGCCGCAGCATCCGGCGACCCACGGAGTGCTGCGGCTGGTGGTCGAGCTCGACGGCGAGACCGTGGTGCGGGTGATCCCCCACCTGGGCTATCTGCACTCGGGGTTCGAGAAACTGGGAGAGTATCGCCACTACAACCAGATCATCCCGCTCACCGACCGTACCGACTACCTGTCGCCCATGGCGAACAACGTCGGCTTCGCGCTCGCCGCGGAGAAGCTGATGGGCATCGAGATCACCCCGCGCTGCACCGTGCTGCGCGTGATGGCGTGCGAGATGAGCCGGATCATCTCGCACATGGTGTGGCTCGGCACGACCTCGATCGACCTTGGCGCGTTCACCCCGTTTCTCTGGGCGTTCCAGGAGCGCGAGCGGATCTACAACCTCCAGGAGATGTGGACCGGCGCCCGGCTCACCACCAGCGTGACGCGGGTGGGCGGCCTGATGGCCGACGTCACCGACGATTTTGTCGCCGGGCTCCGCGAATTCACCCAGACCTTCCCGCGGACCCTGAACGAGATCGATCGCGTGCTGACCCGGAACGCCGTGTGGGTCGGGCGCACCCAAGGCGTGGGCGCGCTCACGGCCGCGGAGGCGACGAACCATTCCCTCTCGGGCCCGATGTTGCGCGCTTCGGGCGTCGCGTACGACGTGCGGAAGGACAATCCGTACCTCGACTACGAGACGTACGACTTCGACGTCGTGGTGGGCGAACACGGTGATGTCTACGACCGCTACCTCGTCCGCCTCGAAGAGTGCTCCCAGTCGACTCGCATCCTGCAGCAGGCGCTGGTGCGCCTGCCCGATGGTCCCATCAACGTCGCCGACCCGCGGGTGATCCTCCCTCCCAAGTCGCGTGCGATGAACGACATGGAGGCGATGATCTATCACTTCAAGCAGGTCATGGAAGGCGTGAAGGCGCCGGTGGGCGAGGCCTACGTCGGGATCGAGAACCCGAAGGGCGAGCTCGGGACCTATCTGGTGTCGGACGGCACCGCGAAACCCGTGCGGTGGCGCATCCGGCCGCCCTCGTTCATCAACCTCTCGGCCCTCTCCAAGATGGCGGAGGGGCACCTGTTGAGCGACCTGATCGCGATCAACGCGTCGGTCGACATCGTCATGGGCGAGGTGGATCGATGAGTGTCGGCGCGCATCCGGCGCAGCAGCCGGGCACGGAGGAGTACCAGCCCGTGTTCGTGGGCAAGACGCTCGAGCAGCTGAGCGAGATCCTCACGCGCTATCCGACTAAGCAGGCGGCCCTCCTGCCGGCCCTGTGGCTCGTGCAGCAGGCGCGCGGCTGGATTTCCGACCGCAACATGGCCGAGGTCGCTGAAGTCCTGGGGTTGACGGCGGCGTACGTGAAGGGCGTCGTGACGTTTTACACCATGTATCACCAGCACCCGGTGGGGAGGCACTTCGTGCAGGTGTGCACCACTTCACCGTGCAATATCTGCGGCGCCGAGGCCGTCGTGAAGGCGCTGCTCGACGCGACCGGCGCCAAGGAGCTCGGCGCCACCAGCCCCGACGGTAAGTGGACGGTGATCGAGGTGGAGTGTCTGGGGGCCTGCGGGTTTGCGACGCCGGTGCTCGTGAACGATGACTTCATCGAGTCCGTCACGCCGGACAAGGTGCCGGATCTCGTGAAGCGGTACAAGTAAATGGGGTACCCGCATAAGCCGCACGCGAAGGAGACGGTCATCCTCTCCAAGCATTTCGGCGAGGCTGACGCCCGCACGTACAAGGGCTGGATGAAGCGGGGCGGCTACGAGAGTCTCGCCCAGGCGCTCACCATGGAGCCCGCCCGGGTGATCGACGTCGTGAAGGAATCGGGGCTGCGAGGCCGGGGCGGTGCCGGCTTCCCCACGGGCCTGAAGTGGTCCTTCATGCCGAAGGAAAAGAAGAAGCCCCACTACCTCTGCGTGAACGCCGACGAATCGGAGCCCGGCACGTTCAAGGACCGCGAGATCATGCGCTGGACGCCACACGCGCTGCTCGAGGGCGCCGCCATCGCGGCGCACGCCATTCAGGCCGAGGTGGTCTACATCTACATTCGCGGCGAGTTCACCGAGCCCTGGGCGGTCATGGAGCGAGCCCTCGCGGAGGCGAGCGCCGCCGGCGTGTTCGGCGCCATCAAGCTCTATCTCCACCGCGGCGCGGGCGCCTACATCTGCGGTGAAGAAACGGCGCTCATGAACTCGATCGAGGGCAAGCGCGGCAACCCCCGGATCAAGCCGCCGTTCCCGGCCGCGGCCGGCGTGTTCGGGATGCCGACCACGATCAACAACGTTGAGACGCTCGCCGCCGTGCCCCTGATCCTCAAAAAGGGAGCGGCCTGGTACAAGGGACTGTCGCTCTCCTCCCCGAAGAGCACGGGCACCAAGCTGTTCTCCGTGTGCGGTCACGTGCAGAGGCCCGGGAATTACGAAGTCACGATGGGCTTCCCGCTCAAAGACCTGGTGTACGACTTGTGCGGCGGGGTCCCGCCCGGCCGAACGCTCAAGGCGTGCATCCCCGGAGGCTCGTCGGTGCCGATCCTGAATCGCGAGCAGACCGAGAGCTGCCTCCTGGACTACGAGGGCGTGGTCGAGAAGGGCTCGATGCTCGGCTCCGGCGGCGTGATCGTGTTCGACGACTCGTCCGACATGGTCTACCAGATCATGCGCCTCGCCCGGTTCTATGCGCACGAGTCCTGCGCGCAGTGCACCCAGTGTCGCGAAGGCACCGCTTGGACCACGAAGATCCTGGAGCGGATCCTGTCGGGGCAGGGCAAGACGGCCGACCTGGATCTGCTGCTCGACCTCGCCGACAACATGACCGGCAAGACGATCTGCGTGCTGTCGGATTCGTGCGCCGCCCCGGTCGTGTCGGGGATCAAGCAGTTCAAGAATGAATTCGAAGACTACATCGCGGGACGTCGGAAGCCCGTCATGGTGGCTTGATGCCCGACGATCTCGTCAACCTCACGATCGACGGAGTCGCGGTGAGCGTCCCCAAGGGGACGCTCGTGATCGAGGCCGCCAAGCAGGCGGGCGTGCTCGTGCCGCACTATTGCTACCATCCGGGACTGGCGGTGGCCGGCGTGTGCCGCATGTGCCTGGTGGACATCGAAAAGGCACCGAAGCTGCAGATCGCCTGCGCCACCCAGGTGGCGGAAGGCATGGTCGTGCGCACCCAGTCGGCTCAGGCAAAGAGCGGCCGCATGGGGGTGCTCGAGCTGCTGCTCATCAATCACCCACTCGACTGTCCGATCTGCGACCAGGCGGGCGAGTGCGAGCTGCAGGATTTCACGTTCCAGGAAGGCCGCCCCGCCACGCGGTACAGTCCCGACTACGCCAAGCGCTTCAACCCCGTCGAGGACTTCGGACCCGACGTGCTGTACGTCCCGAATCGCTGCATCCTGTGCACGCGCTGCGTCCGCTTCATGGAGGACGTGGCGCAGGAGCCCGTGCTCAACGTCTCGGAGCGCGGTGACCGCGCCTACATCGGGATCCATTCCGAAGGACGCCTGGACCATCCGTGGGCGGGCAATGTCGTGGATCTCTGCCCGGTCGGGTCGCTCCTCTCCAAGGATTTCCTGCACAAGGCGCGCGCCTGGGAGCTCGACAAGGCGGCCTCCATCTGCACCGGCTGCTCGCAGGGGTGCAACATCACGCTCGACACCCGCGAGAACGTCGTGGTGCGCGTGCGCCCGCGGTCGAACCTCGAGGTGAATCGCTACTTCATCTGCGACCACGGGCGGATGAACTACCGCTGGATGAACCGCGGCGACCGCATCGAAGCCCCGCTGGTGCGGCGGGGGAGCGAGCTGCACGCCACTGACTGGGACGAGGCGTTCGACGTCGTGGCAAGCCGGCTGCGTGGAGCGGGCGGCAAGGCGGTCGCGCTCGTCTCCCCCAAGGCTTCGACGGAGGCGCTGCATTTCGCGCGGGAGCTGTGCCGCGGGCTCGAGTGGAGCGGCGCCTTCCAGCTGGTCATGGGCGAGGAAGCGCCCCTCCCCGGGGTCCCGAGCCTCGCGCTCCGCGCGGAGCGGGCACCCAACCGTCGGGGGGCCGAGCTGCTGGGGTATGGCCAGGATTATGCGGCGGCCGTCGCGGCGGCCGAGACGGCGTCGCTGGTGTTGGTGCTCGATGAGCCCGACATCGCCGTTCGCACGGCAGGATCGCTCATCTACGTCGGGACGGTCCTCCCCGAGGGCGCCCGCGACGCCCAGGTCGTGTTGCCGATCGCCAACGTCGCCGAAGAAGAGGGCACGTTCGTAAACCGGGACGGCCGCGTGCAGCGCTACTTCCAGGCGAAGGTCGCACCGGGAATGGCGCGGCCGGCCTGGTGGGTGTTCTCCGAGCTGGTCGCGACTTTGAACGGCGGCGGTCACGTCGGCACGGCCGCGGAGGCGTTCGACCGGCTTGCCGCATCGGTGGAGGCGTTTCGCGGGCTCTCGTACTCGCGGCTCGGTTTCGCGGGTGCGTCGGTATGAGCTTCTTCCTGATCAGCTCGATCGTCAAGATCCTCGCGGTCTTCACGGCGATCATGGTGGGCGTGGCGCTGCTCACGCTGGCGGAGCGGCGCATCTGCGCCTGGATGCAGGACCGGCTCGGCCCGAACCGCGTGGGCCCGCAGGGTCTGCTGCAACCGGCGGCGGACGGGCTCAAGAACCTCATCAAGGAGGAAACGCTCCCCGCCCAGGCCGACAAGGTTCTGTTCATGCTCGCGCCGGCGATGTCGTTCATCCCGGCGTTGTTGACGTTCGCCGTCATCCCGTTCGCGGCCCCGCTCCCCACGCCGTGGGGCGACGTGGACATGGTCGTGGCGAACCTGCCGGTGGGATTCCTCTACATTCTCGCGTTCGGCTCGCTGGGCGTGTACGGCATCGTGCTGGCGGGGTGGTCGTCCAACAACAAGTACTCCCTGCTGGGCGGGTTGCGGGCCAGCGCGCAGATGATCTCCTACGAGATCGCGCTCGGCATGAGCACGGTCGCCGTGCTGCTGGTCGTGGGAAACGTGACGCTCACCGACGTCGTCGCAAAGCAGTCGGCGTCGCTCTTCACGTGGAACGTGTTCCCGCTGTCGCTCGCCTGCTTCATCTTCATCGTCGCCGCATTCGCCGAAACCAACCGGCTGCCGTTCGACCTGCCGGAAGCGGAAGGCGAGCTGATCGCCGGTTACCACACCGAATACAGCGCGATGAAGTTCTCGATGTTCTATATCGCCGAGTATTCCAACATGGTGACCGCGTCGGCCCTGATGACGACGCTGTTCTTCGGTGGCTGGGACATCCCCTTCACGACCTGGGATAACGCGCCTCCTTGGAGCGTGCTCAAGACGCTCCTGACGCTCGGTTCGTTTACCCTGAAGACGCTCTTCTTCTTGTTCCTGTTCATCTGGGTTCGCTGGACGCTGCCGCGCTTCCGCTACGACCAGCTGATGGCACTCGGATGGAAGGTCATGCTGCCACTCGCGCTCACCTACCTGACGGTGATCGCGACCGCGATTTGGTTGCTGCACGACCAGCTGGGCTGGACATACGACACGCGGTTCGCGCTCGCGTTGTTCGGGCTGAACCTGCTGCTCGCGGTACCGCTGTTCTTCGTGCTCGACCGCGGTCATATCATCGCCGGCTCGGTGGCGGCGGAAGGGGCAGGGGGAGGGGGAGGACGGGCCTGATGGCGATCGGCGTGAAGGTGATGAAACGACCGGGGACGGAGGTCTCCTACCTGCGCGCCACGCTCAAGGGCATGGCGCTGACCTTGAGCCACTTGTGGCGGCCCAAGGTGACCATGCAGTACCCGGAGGAAAAGAGCAGCAAGGACTGGACGCTCTCGCCGCGCTGGCGGGGCACACACCGCATGCTCACCGACGAGCAGGGGCGGGCCAAGTGCGTCGCGTGCGGCTTGTGCCCCCAGATCTGCCCGGCGAACTGCATCAAGCTCGTGCCCGGGGAGGACGAGCAGGGCAACCGGTATCCGCTGATCTACGAGATCGATGAGTTCCGCTGTGTGTTCTGCGGCTACTGCCAAGAGGTCTGCCCCGAGGAGGCGATCCACGTGGGCGTGCACTATGAGAACTCGGAGTACTCGCGCGACCGGTTCGTGTACGACCTCGAGCGGCTGTGTGCGCAAACGCACCCTGTCTCCACGCTGTGGGATCCCTCCGACCCGAAGGGTGAATAGGCGGTGGACGGGACGCTGATCATCTTCTGGGCGTTTGCCGGACTGGCCGTGGTGAGCGCCCTGGCGTGCATCACGCGGCGCAGCCCCGTGGCCAGTGCGCTGTGGCTGGTCGTGACCCTGTTCTCGCTCGCTGCCTTGTTCGTCCTGCTCGACGCGCAGTTCATCGCCGTCCTCCAGGTGCTGGTGTACGCCGGCGCCATCATGGTGCTGTTCCTGTTCGTCATCATGCTGCTCAATCTCGGCCGGCCGGGACCCACCGACCTGAAGGGCCCGGCAGGCCTCGGGGTAGGCGTGCTGCTGGCAGGGCTGCTGCTCGTGCAGCTGCTGGGGCTGCGCCAGTCGGCGCCGCCGTCAGGGCTGACGCTCGCGCCCGGGGCGGTGGCGCGCGCCGCGGCGGAGCAGGGGATGGTGCCGGCCGTGGCCCGTCCGTTGTTCGGCGCCTATCTCGTCCCCTTCGAGATCACCAGCATCCTGCTGCTCGCGGCCATCGTCGGCGCCGTCGTGCTCGCCAAGCGGAAGCTGTAATGCTCCTCGGACCGTCGTTGGCCGTCTCGGCCGTGTTGTTCGCGCTGGGCGTCGCCGGAGTGCTGCTGCGGCGCAACGCCATCGTCATCTTCATGTGCGTCGAGCTGATGCTCAACGCCGTGAACCTGACGTTCGTCGCGCTCGCTCAGCAGCTCGGTGTCGCGGGTCAGATCTTCGTCTTCTTCGTCATGGCCGTCGCCGCAGCCGAAGCCGGCGTCGGGCTCGCGATCATGCTGGCGATCTATCGGCACCGGCACACGGTCAACCTGCAGAACATCAACCTGCTCAAGGGCTGATGCCGACGCCGCCGCTGTCCCTGCTCTGGGTGGTGCCGGCCCTGCCGTTGCTGGGCTTTGTCGTGAACGGCACGCTCTCGCTCACCCGGCCCACCGCGCAGCGCGCCGTGTCGATCGTGGGCGTCGGCACGCTGGCGCTGGCGTTCGCCGCGGCGGCCCTCGCCGTGGCCGAGCTGGCGCGCCTGCATCCGACCGGGCCGCTGGTGTTCCGCTACTGGGAATGGATCCCCGCCGGCGACCTGCAGGTGGCATTCGCACTCCAGCTCGACCAGCTCGCGGCGGTCATGATCCTGGTCGTGACGGGCGTCGGTGCGTTGATCCACGTCTTCAGCGTCGGCTACATGCACGAGGACCCCGGGTATGCGCGCTATTTCGCGTATCTGAACCTGTTCGTGTTCTTCATGCTGATCCTGGTCCTGGGCGCGAGCTTCCCGGTGATGTTCGTAGGCTGGGAAGGGGTCGGGCTCTGCTCCTACCTGCTGATCGGATTCTGGTTCAACGAGCAGGTCAACGCCGACGCGGGCAAGAAAGCGTTCATCGTCAACCGGATCGGGGATTTTGGATTCCTGGTGGCGATGTTCCTCATCTTCACGCGGTTCGGAACCCTCGATTTCGAGACGGTCTTCGCCAAGGCGCCCGCCGCTCTGATCCCGGGGGGAGCCCTGGTCACGGCGATCACCCTGTTCCTATTCCTCGGCTGCACCGGCAAGTCGGCTCAGATCCCCCTGTACATCTGGCTCCCCGACGCGATGCAGGGCCCGACGCCCGTCTCCGCGCTGATCCACGCCGCCACCATGGTGACGGCGGGCGTCTATCTGGTGGCCCGGTGCGGCGCGCTGTTCGCGCTGTCACCGCTCGGCAGCGCCGTGGTCGCCGGAATCGGCGCGCTCACCGCGCTGTTCGCCGCCACCATCGCGCTCAAGCAATGGGACATCAAGCGGGTGCTCGCGTACTCCACGGTGTCCCAACTCGGCTACATGTTCGTGGGCGTCGGCACCGGCGCCTACGCGGCCGGGATGTTCCACCTCGTGACCCACGCGTTTTACAAGGCGCTGCTGTTCCTCGGCTCGGGGAGCGTGATCCACGCCGTCCACCATGCCTACCACGCGACGCATACCCATGAGGACGCGCAAGACATGCGCAACATGGGCGGGCTGGCGCGGTACATGCCCTGGACCGCGGCGCTCATGTGGATCGCGACCCTCGCGATCGCGGGGATCCCGCCGTTCGCCGGATTCTTCTCCAAGGACGAAATCCTCGGAGCCGCGTTCGCGGAGGCAGCGGTGCACCCCGCGTGGTACGCCTTCTGGGCCATGGGCATCGCGGCCGCCTTGCTCACCGCGTTTTACATGACGCGGCTCATGCTCTACACCTTCCACGGCCCCAACCGCACCGGCGAGCGTGAGCGCGAGCACCTGCACGAGGCGCCGCCCGTCATGACGGGGCCGTTGGTCGTGCTCGGCGTGCTGAGCGTGATCGGCGGCGCGCTCAACATCCCGGAGCTGTTCGGCGGCAACGCTTTGCTCGAGCACTGGCTCGAACCCGTGACGAGCCTCGCGCGGCGGCTTCAGCCGGCGGTCGAGCTCGCGCACCGGACGGAGTGGGCGCTCGTGGTGGGGGCGGTCCTGGTGGCCGCGCTGGGCATCGTCGGCGCGTTCCGGCTGCTCAAGCCGGAAGCGCTCGTGCCGGCGCGGCTGGCGCCGCCCGAAACGGGTCTGGGTCGGCTCCTGTGGAAAAAGTGGTATGTGGACGAGCTGTACGATGCGTTGATCGTGCGGCCGCTCATGTGGCTGTCGCGCGAAGTGCTCTGGAACATCGTGGACCAGCGAATCGTCGACGGCCTGCTCGTGAACGGTACAGCGAAGGCGGCGCGGGCGGCGGGGTGGCTGGGTAGCCGGCTGCAGACCGGTGAGGTGGGCGCGTACGTGGTGCTGTTCGTCCTGGGCGTCTGGGCCGTGATCGTGGCGGCGGTGCGCTAGCCATGTACAGCCGGTGGGTGGTCACCGCGCTGCTCGTCTGGCCGGCGCTCGCCGCGCTGGTCGTGCTGCTCGCTCCGGCACGCTGGGCCAAACATTTGGCGCTCGTGGCCAGCCTCATCGAGTTCGCAATCTCGGCACCGTTGTGGTGGGTGTTCGTGCCGGCCGGCGGCATGCAGTTCATCCTCGACGCGCCGTGGATCCCGGGGTGGGGGATTCGCTACACGGTGGGTGTGGACGGGATCTCGCTGTTCATGGTCCTGCTCACCACTTTCTTGGTGCCGCTGTCGGTGCTCGGAAGCTACGCCTACATCACGACGCGCGAGCGCGGGTTTTACGCCCTGATGCTCGTGCTCACGACGGGGATGATCGGGGTGTTCGTCGCGCTCGATCTCTTCCTCTTTTACGTGATGTGGGAAGTGATGCTCATTCCGATGTACTTCATCATTGGGGTGTGGGGCGGGGAGCGCCGCCTCTACGCGGCTATCAAGTTCTTCGTGTATACCTTCTTCGGCTCGCTGCTCATGCTGGTGGCGATTCTCGCGCTCGTGTACCTCGTGGCCCAGCGGACCGGCGTGTACTCGTTCGCGTACACCCACCTAACGTCGCACATCGGCGGGCTCGGGCCCCTCGCGTTCTGGCTGTTCGGCGCCTTCTTCCTAGCGTTCGCGATCAAGGTGCCGATGTTCCCGTTCCACACCTGGCTCCCTGACGCGCACGTGGAAGCTCCCACGGCGGGCTCCGTGCTGCTCGCCGGGGTCCTGCTCAAGATGGGGACCTACGGATTCCTGCGGTTCGCGCTGCCCCTTTTCCCGGCCGTTGCCCTGCATCCAGCGGTGCAATACGCCATCGTTGGCCTCTCGCTGATCGGCATCCTGTACGGCGGGCTGGTGGCCATGGTCCAGCCCGACTTCAAGAAGCTGATCGCCTACTCGTCCGTCGCGCACCTAGGCTTCGTGATGCTCGGCATCTGGGCCCTGACGCTGCAGAGCGTGCAGGGCGCTCTGCTGGTAATGATCAACCACGGCATTTCGACGGGCGCGCTGTTCTTCATGGCGGGTATGCTGTACGAGCGGCGCCATTCCCGCCTGGTCGAAGCCTTCGGCGGAATCGCGAAGGTGGTGCCGCTGCTCGCGGCAGTGCTCACGATCGTGTCGCTGTCGTCGATCGGCCTGCCGGCCACCAATGGGTTCGTCGGCGAGTTCCTCGTGCTGCTGGGGACGTTCCGGACCTACCCCCTGGCGGCCATCATCGCCACCGCGGGCGTGATCGTCGCCGCGATGTATCTGCTGCCGGCGCTGCAGCGCGTCATTTTCAATCCGCTCGACAAGAGCGTGAACGAGAAGCTCCCCGACCTCTCGCTCCGCGAGATCGCGGTGCTCGTGCCGTTGCTCGCCTGCATCGTGTGGATCGGGGTGTACCCCAAGCCGATCCTCGAGCGGATGGAGCCCAGCGCCCGTCAGCTCGTTCAGTCGGTGCGGTTGAACGCGGCGTCCTTTTCGGCTACCCGGTGAGCCTCGACCTGGCGAACTCGCGCGACCTGCTGCGGGCCCTGCTGCCCGAGCTGGCGCTCACCCTGGCGGGCTTGGTGCTGCTGCTCGTGATCGCGTGGCGACACCGCACCGCCGCCGACGTGCGGCTGGCGGGGTGGGTCACGCTGGCGGGTCTCGCGGCCGCGGGAGGGGCGGCGTGGTGGCTGTGGTGGCATACGGCGCGTGCGATCGGCGTCCCGGCCATGATCGCGGTCGACGATTTCCGCTTCGTCACCGACTGGCTGCTGCTCGGGACCGCGGGCCTGACGGTGCTGGTGTCGTTCGACTACCTCGAGCGCGAGCGCCTGCTCGTCCCCGAGTATTTCGCGCTGCTGCTGTTCGCCACGCTGGGCATGATGCTCATGGTCGGGGGCGATGACCTGATGGTCGTATTCCTCGGCCTGGAGCTCATGTCCGTCGCAGTGTACGCGCTCGCCGGGATCAACCGCCACAGCGCCGCCTCCGCGGAGGCGGCACTCAAGTACTTTCTGTTGGGCGCCTTCGCGTCAGGGTTCCTGCTGTACGGGATCGCGCTGGTGTACGGCGCGACGGCCACCACCAACCTGAGCCAGATCGGGGTGCAGGTCCGCACGCTCGGGTTGGCCGGCGGTCCAATGCTCCGCGTCGGCCTCGCCCTGCTGCTCGTGGGGTTCGGGTTCAAGGTGGCAGCCGTTCCATTCCACATGTGGGCGCCGGACGTGTACGACGGCTCGCCCACGCCGGTCACCGGCTACATGGCGACCGCCGTGAAGGCCGCCGCGTTTGCGACGCTGCTCCGCGTCCTGGGCGAAGCGTTCCCCGGGGTTCCGGCGTGGCACCAGATCGTGTGGTGGCTCGCGGTCGCGACCATGGTCGTGGGGAACCTGGTCGCGCTGGCCCAGCGGACGGTGAAACGCATGCTCGCGTACTCGTCGATCGCGCACGCCGGGTACCTGCTCGTCGCCGTGGCCGCCGGGACGAGCGCCGGCTCGGCGGCATTCCTGTTCTATTTAATCGCATACACGCTGACGACGCTCGCCGCCTTCGCGCTCCTCGCCGCCAAGGGACGCGAGGGTGAGCGCGACGTGCTGATCGATGATCTCGCGGGCCTCGGGACCCGGCGCCCGTGGCTCGCGTTCGCACTCGCGGTGTGCATGCTGTCCCTGCTGGGCTTCCCCGGGACGGCCGGATTCATCGGCAAGTGGTACATCCTGCTCGCGGCCACCGCGGCGGGACAGCTCCCGCTCGCCGCGATCCTCGTCCTTACGAGCGTCATCTCGACAGGCTACTATCTCCCGGTGATCATGGCGATGTACATGCTGCCCGAGCCGTTCGAGCAGGCCCACGCGGGCATGCGCATCGGTCGGTGGGCGGGTGCCGCGGTGGCGGTGTCGGTCGCCGGCCTGTTGCTGCTCGGCATTCGCCCGAATCGCCTGCTCGACCTGGCAAAGACGAGCGGTGACGGGTTGGGCGTCGCGCCGGGGGCCACCGCCGCGGCGCCGCCGCTCCAAACGTCGACCGGTCGCTGACGACCGGGGCCCCATGAAGCTCCCCGCCGCCATCTTTCGCGAGTACGACATCCGGGGCACCGTGGGCGACCAGCTCACGCCCGAGGGCGCGCGCGCCATCGGGCAAGCCGTCGCCACGCTCGCCTGGGAGCGCCTGGGGCGCGCGCCCCGGCTCGCCGTGGGACGGGACAACCGCCCCTCCGGATCCGCGCTCGCGCACGGTCTCCTCTCCGGCATCGAAGCCGTCGGCGGTCACGGGGTGGACGTGGGCGAGCTGCCGACGCCGGCGCTCTACTTCGCGACCCACGTGCTCAACGTGGACGGCGGCGTCCAGGTGACGGGCTCGCACAATCCGCCCGAGTTCAACGGCTTCAAGTGCGTGCTCGGTGGCGAGGCGGTTGCCGGCACGGACATCCAGGGTCTCCGGCGTCTCATCGAAGAGGGACGTACGCCCGGCCGGCCCGGCGGCGGGCGCAGTGAGGACGGCTCGGTGCTGCCGCGTTATCGAGACGCGATCGTGCAGCGCAACGGCATGCTGCCACGCAAGGTGAAAGCCGTGGTGGATTGCGGCAATGGAGTCGCGAGCGTCATCGCGGTGGACACGCTGCAGCGTCTGGGCGCCGAGGTCGTCCCCCTGTTCTGTCAGTCCGACGGCACGTTCCCCAATCATCATCCCGATCCCACCGTCGTCGAGAATCTTCGCGATCTGCAGGCGGCGGTCCGCCGCGACAAGGCGGAGCTGGGGATCGCCTTCGACGGCGACGGCGATCGCATCGGCGCGGTGGACGAGCAGGGTCGCCCCGTGTTCGGCGATCAGCTGCTGGTGCTGTTCGGCCGCGACCTGGCGCGCCGTATGGGTCCGGGCCATGCGGTGATCTTCGACGTGAAATGCTCCGAGGTGTTACCGCGCGAGTTGACGCGGGCGGGCCTCGTGCCCACCATGTGGAAGACCGGCCACTCCCTCATCAAGCAGAAGATGAAAGAGACCAAGGCGCCGCTCGCGGGCGAGATGAGCGGCCACATGTTCTTCGGCGGCGACTGGTACGGATTCGACGACGCGCTGTTCGCCGCCGCCCGGTTGCTGCGCTACGTGGCGGAGGTGGGGGGACCCCTGTCCCGGCTGCTCGCCGATCTTCCGGTCACAGTCGCCACCCCGGAGCTGCGTGTCGACTGCGCCGACGACCGGAAATTCGAGATCGTGCGCCGCGCCGCGAAGCATTTCGCCGACAAGTACCCCGTCTCCACCCTCGACGGCGTGCGTATCACGTTCGCCCAAGGTTGGGGACTGCTGCGCGCGTCGAATACGCAGCCGGTGCTGGTGCTCCGCTTCGAAGCGGCCACCGACGCGGCGCTCGCCTCCTACCGGACCGAAGTCGAGAGCTGGCTCGCCGCCCAGAGCCCCGGCGCGTGAAGCCCGTCGTCCGCCGCCGGGCGCTGCTCGTCGGAGTGGGACTGTTGGTCGCGGTGCTGGTGGGGGGACGCTGGCTCGCCCTCGAGACCGCCGAGCGCGCATGGGGCGCGAGTCTCCCCGGCGGCAGCGCGTATCTCACGGCCCGGGACTTCGCCCGGCTGGTGTCGGGGATGCTGCTCATCGGGGCGGTCGCCTGGGCCACCGCGAACCTGCTGTTCGTGTACCGTTCCATCGGCTCGATGCAGCTGTCGCGTCGGCTCGGGGACCTGGAGATCGTCGAGGCGGTACCCCAGCCGTTGCTGCTCGCCGGCACGATCGCCTGCGGTCTGGTGTTCGGATTCCTCCTCACGCTCGGCACGGGGGACTGGTGGATGCCGGCGGCGCTCGCGTCGCGCCCGCCGACCTTCGGCGTCACGGACCCCGTGCTTCACAAGGACCTGGGCTATTACCTGGGACAGCTGCCGTGGAGTGAGCGGCTGCTGGACCTCGCGCTGCTGGCGATGTGCACCGCGACCCTGGTGGTCGCCTTGCTGTACGTGGGGATCGGTTCGCTGCGGTTCCGTCGCTGGCTGCCGTACGCCAATGCGCACGCCCGGGCGCATCTCGGAGTGCTGCTCGCATTGCTCGCGCTGACCCTCACGTGGGGTGCGATACTCGATCCCGCCGAGACCGTCGCGGGCCTGCACGGAACAATCGCCCGGCGCGCGCTCGACGCGCGTATCGCCGCCGCCCCGATCGTCGCGAGCGTCGGTGCCGCCACCACCGTGGTGAGCCTGGTGTGGGGCCTGCGCGAACGGCCGGTCCTGCTCGTTACCGCCTGGGGCGCACTGCTCGCCGCGTCGCTGCTGGGATTCGCGCTCATTCCCGGCTTGCTGGCGGGCTCTCCCGCTGCGACGCGCAGGCGGGCGGATTCTGACACGGCCCTCGCGGCCGAACGCCGACGGCTGGAAGGGCTCGCGTTCGGGGTCACGACGCTCGACGACCGCGCACCACCGGGGTTCCCGAGCCCTGAGGCGGCGACGACGGCGGTGCCCATCTGGGACCCTCAGCGGGTTCTCGCCGCGACCGCGTCGCGACGGGAGTTCGTTCGCCCGCAATCGACACCCGCGGCCGCGGGGCTTTGGCCGCACTCCGTCGGCGACGGCAGAGCCACGTGGCTCGTCGCGCTCAGGCCGGACGTGGACAGCGTCGTGCTGCAGCAGCCCTCGCCCGGCTGGGCCGTGATGCACCGCGGCCCGCTGGCCCGGGTCGGGCGGCCGGTCGCGGCCGTGGAGGACGACACGCTGCTCACGTTCGCGGCGGTCGCGACGCGCGACTCCACCACCTGGTTCGGCCCGCGATTCACGGACTTCGCGGTGGCCGCCCCCGATAGCTGGCCGGCGCTGCGCCACTCGGGAATCGAGTTGGCAGGGTGGTGGCGCCGAACGGCGCTCGCCTGGGCCCTGCAGAGCCCCGCGCTGGCCCGCCGCGAGACCGACGGCCTGGTGCTCCTATGGCGACGGGACGTGCCGCAGCGGCTGGCGCGGCTGGCCCCGTTCGCTTCGTTCGCCGACGCCGTTCCCGTGCTGGCCGACAGCGCCCTGTGGTGGGTGGCGTACGGGTATCTCGAAGGGGACGCGTTCCCGCTGGCGCAGCCGGTGGCCGACGGGGGAGGCGTGGGCGATTCGCTGCGCTACCTGCGCGCGGGTCTGCTCGGTACGGTGAACGCCGCCAGCGGTGACACACGGTTGTACCTCGCTCCGGGTGCCGACTCGCTCGCGGCCGCGTGGGCGAGGTTGCTTGCGCCGTTGATCCGACCGCTCGACAGCCTGCCGCGGGCTCTGCGCACGCAGCTCCCATTCCCCGCGCGAACGTTCCGCACGGCGACGGCTCTCGCGGAGCGGTGGCGCAGCGACACCACGATTTGGGGTCGGCGACCGAGAGAGCCGTTCGAGGTCGTGGCCCCAACTATCGAGGGGGCGCCGGACGCACCCCGCGTCTGGATGGGCCAAGCGTTCGAAGCCGGAAGCACGCTCGCCGCGCTCGTGACGGCGACCATGACACCCGACGGGCCACGCCTCTCGGTGTGGCGGCCGAACCCGGCCCCGCGCCTGCCGCCCGTGCTCGTCGGCTCCCCCAACACGACCGCGCCCGGCGTGCCCAGACTCTGGAACGCGGCCCGCGCCCTCTTCTTCGAGCAGGCGCTCTTCAGCCAGTCGGCCGCCGCCAGCGCGCCCACCGGGATCGACACCGTGTTCCTCTCGTGGGGAGAGCACCGCGGGCAGGGCAGGAGCGTGGGCGCCGCGCTCCGCAACCTGCTCGCCTCGGGAGGCAACGCGCCCGCGCCCGCCGATACGGCGCTCGCCGCGCGCTGGCGACAGGCACAACGGCTCGCGGCGCGGGCCGACGCGGCCCTCGCCGCCGGCGACCTGGAGCGGTTCGGCAAGTTGTATGCCCAGTTGAAGGAACTGCTCGGCCTGGGGCGCCGCAAGCTTGCTCCCGCCCCCGAGCGCCGCTAGGTTGCGCCGCCGTGAACCCCGGTACCATCGTGGTCGCGCTCGGCGGCAACGCCGTCGCTCCGCCCGGGGAGCGGCCCACCATCTCCAACCAGTTCCGCCACACCCGGGCGAGCCTCGCACCGATCGTGGATCTGGCGCGTGAGGGGTGGCGCATCGCCCTCGTCCACGGCAACGGTCCGCAGGTGGGAGACGAGTTGGCTCGCAACGAAATCGCCGCCGATCAGGTGGAGCCGCTTCCGCTGGGCGTGCTCGTCGCCGCGACCGCGGGTTGGATGGGGTACATGATCCAGCAGTCGCTGCAAAACGCGCTGGCGCGCGCCGGGGTCGAGCGGCAGGTTGTCACGTTGATTACCCAGACGCTGTGCGATCCGCACGACCCGAACCTGCGCAGTCCCACAAAGCCGATCGGCCACGCCCTCGACCCGGTGCGTGTGGCCCGACTCCAGGCGCGGGGCGTTCCCGTGAAGGAAGAGCAGCCGGGCCGCTGGCGCCGGCTCGCCCCGAGCCCGAGGCCCAGCGCCGTGGTCGAGCGCGATATGATTCACCATTTGGTCGCCGCAGGCCACATCGTAGTGGCGTGTGGCGGCGGCGGGCCCCCTGTATACGACGACCCGAACCTGCGGCTCGAGGGCCTCGACGCTGTGGCCGACAAGGACCGCGTGGCGGCGATCCTCGGGCGGGAGATCGCGGCTGACGTACTGCTGATTCTCACCAATGTGGACGCCGTGTACCACGCCTACGGCACGCCGCAGCAAAAGGCAATCCGCCGTCTGAGCCTCGGTCAGGCGGACCACTTGCTCGCCGGGAAGGAGCTGGGCACCGGCAGCATGCGTCCCAAGGTCGAAGCGGCGGCGGACTTCGTGCGCGCGCGTCCGGGTCCGCAGCGCGCCATCATCGCCGAGCTGGCGCAGGGGCTCGCGGCGTTGCAGGGCGATGCCGGCACCACCATCACGAGGGACGGAGCGTGAACCTCCACGAGTACCAGGCGCGCGATATCCTGCGACGGCACGGCATCCCGGTGCCTCCGGGAGAGGTCGCGACGACGGCGGACGAAGCCCGCGCGATTGCCACACGGCTCGGGGCGGGCCCCGTCGTGGTGAAGGCCCAAGTGCACGCCGGCGGACGGGGCAAGGCGGGCGGCGTGAAGCTCGCCGCGAATCCGGCGGAAGCCGCCGCCCACGCCGCCAAGATCCTGGGCATGACCATCAAGGGTCTCCCGGTGCGCCGCGTGCTCGTGACGCCCGCCGCCGACATTGCGTCCGAGAGCTACGTGGGCGTCATCGTCGACCGAACCTCGCAGCGCCCGGTGCTGATCGTGAGCGCCGCGGGCGGCATCGACATCGAAGAGGTCGCCGCCAAGACACCGGAGAAGATCCATCGGCTGGTGGTTGACCCGCGCTATGGCCTGCTCGCCCATCAGGCGCTGGGGCTCGCGTTGCAGCTCTACCGCGACATCGCGCAGGCGCGCGCCGCGGCGGATATCATGCAACGCCTGTATGCGGCCTTCTACGCCGTGGGCGCGTCGCTGGCCGAGATCAACCCGCTCGTCACCACGCGCGAGGGTGCGGTCGCCGCCCTCGACGCCAAGATCGTGGTGGACGACAACGAGCTGGACCGCCACCCCGAGATCGCCGCGCTGCGCGACGCGAGCGCCGAAGCGCCCTCGGAGGTCGCGGCGCGCGAGGCGGGGCTCACCTTCATCAAGCTCGACGGCGCCGTCGGCTGTTGCGTGAACGGGGCCGGGCTCGCGATGGCGACCATGGATCTCGTGAAGTACTACGGCGGAGAGCCGGCCAACTTCCTCGACATCGGCGGGAGCTCGAACCCTCAAAAAGTGGTCACGGCCCTCCAGATCATCACGGCGGATCCGAGCGTTCGCGCCATTCTGTTCAACATCTTCGGGGGCATCACCCGCTGCGACGACGTGGCGAACGGCATCGTTCAGGCCACGCGCCAGTTTCCGCTCAAGGTGCCGCTCGTCATCCGGCTCACCGGCACCAACGAGGAGCTTGCGGTACAGATCCTCACTCAGGCGGGCTTCCCCGCGCTCACCGACATGGACGAAGCGGTGAAGCAAGCGGTCGCCAAGGCGAAGGCCGCGTGAGCGTCTTCATCGATCAGCTGACCCGCCTGGTGGTGCAGGGCATTACTGGCCGCGACGGATCGTTCCACACGCGGCAGATGATCGGCTACGGCACCAAGGTGGTGGCGGGTGTCACACCCGGCAAAGGCGGGCAGCTGTTCGACGGCGTGGTCCCGGTGTTCGACACCGTCGCCGCCGCGGTACGCGAGACCGAGGCGAACACATCCGTGATCTACGTCCCGGCCGCGGTCGCCGCCTCGGCGATCTTCGAGGCCGCGGACGCCGGCATTCCGCTCATCGTGTGCATCACGGAGGGCATCCCGGTGCTGGACATGACGCGCGTCCTGCCGTATCTGCACGAGCGCGGCGCGCGCCTGATCGGTCCCAACTGCCCCGGGCTCATCTCCCCGGGCAAGAGCAAGGTCGGGATCATCCCCGGCAACATCTGCCGGCCCGGCCGGGTGGGCGTGGTGTCGCGCAGCGGCACGCTCACCTACGAGATCGTGCACCAGCTGTCGACGCAGGGGTTGGGGCAGTCCACCTGCGTCGGGATCGGCGGGGATCCGCTCATCGGCACCAACTTCATCCACTGCCTCTCCGCCTTTCAGGCCGACCCGGACACGGATGCGGTCGTCATGATCGGCGAGATCGGGGGCATCGACGAGCAGCACGCCGCCGACTTCGTGCAGCAAGCGATGACGAAGCCCGTGGTCGGCTTCATCGCGGGGCAAACGGCACCGCCGGGCCGCCGCATGGGCCACGCCGGCGCGATCATCTCGGGATCGAGCGGCACCGCCGCCGAGAAAATGGCCGCGTTCGCGCGGGCGGGCATCGCGGTCATGAAGCGCCCGGCCGATGTCGTGCCGCTCCTGAAAGAGCGGCTATGAAGCTGCGCGACGTGCTCAAGGCCGAGCACATCATCGTGCCACTCCGCGCCGCCACCGTCAAAGAAGCCACGGAGCGGCTGGCCGAGCGTCTCATCGAATCGGGCGCGGTGGCCGACCCGCAGCGCCTCAACGCGGTGATCCGGCACACCTGGCCCGAGGACATGGTGAGCGTCGGGGAGCACGCGTTTCTGCCCCACTTCCGCACCGAGGCAGTGCGGGGCCTCGTGACCGCCGTCGGCATCTCCGCCACCCCGATCCGCTGGGAAAAGGATCCCCACCGCACCGCGCGGGTCGTGATCTTCATCTTGGCGCCGATCCGCGACGCCGCCCTCTACCTCCAGGTCGTGGGGGCATTCGCCCGTACGCTGGCGCATCCCGATACCGTGCTCGCGCTGCTCGCGGCGCGCACGCCGGAGCAGGTCGTGGCGCTCGCGGCGCTCGACGCGGTGGAGCTGCCGAGTCAGCTCACGGTGCGGGACGTTATGACCGCCCAGGCGATTACCGTCGGGCCGGAGCGCACGTTGGGCGATGTCGCCCGCCTCATGGTGGAGCACGACATCCGTGCCTTGCCCGTGGTGGACGACGGCGGCTCGCTCATCGGGATGATCACCCATCGCGAGTTATTGCGCTTCCTGATCCCCCACTTCGTGCAGCGCACCAAGACGGGGGAATTTCACGCACCCACGCGCTCCCAGCTGCAGCGCGGCTCGGCCGATCCGCAGCTCATCCTGGCGAGGGAGGCGATGGCGCGGTCCGTCCTCTGTCTCGCAGAGGACCAAACGCTCGCAGATGTGGCCAACCTCATGAGCTCGAAAGACGTCGACCGCTTCCCGGTCGTACGGGAGGGCTTAGTCGTCGGGTTCCTAACCCGCGCCGACGTGGTCCGCCGCCTCATCGCCCCTTAGCCCCTTAGCCCCTTAGCCCCTTAGCCCCTAGCCCCTTCACATGCTCACACTGGCCATCATCAAGCCCGACGCCGTCAAGCGAGCCCTCGCGGGAAAGATCGTCGCGCACCTGGAAGGCGCGGGGTTCGCCGTTCGTGCCGCCCGACTCATCAAGCTCAGCACCGCGCAGGCCGAGGCCTTCTACGAAGTCCATCGGGAGCGTCCCTTTTACCGCTCACTGGTGACCTTCATGACGTCGGGGCCCGCCCTGGCGCTCGCGCTCGAACGCGACGACGCCGTCACGCGATTGCGGGAGGTGATCGGAGCGACCGACCCTGCGGAGGCGAAGCCCGGCACGGTGCGAAAGCTCTATGCCGAGTCCAAGGAGCGAAACGCAATCCACGCGTCGGATGCCCCCGACACGGCCGCCCGCGAGGTGGCGTTTTTCTTCCCGGATGGCGAGCTGCGGGACCTTTGGGGCAGTCGGTAGCAGTTCGCTTGACGCAAGTCCCACAAGGGTTTAGCTTCGGTTGCTCATGTTACAGGTAGACCTACGGGAGCTCGCCCGTGGTCCGGTCGAAACGCAGGGCCAGTTCGCAGGGAATGATCCCCTGTTCGAGGGCCTGGACGTCGTGCTGGCGGAACCGGTACGCGTGGCAGGCCGTTTGCATGCCGCCGGGGAAGGGCGATTCTACTGGCGCGGTTCGCTCACCACCCGCTTGGCCGGGCAGTGCCGGCGCTGTCTCGTGCCTGTCCCGGTGCCGGTCGTCGCGACCATCGACGCGCTGTTCTCCGCGGATCCGGACGCCTTGGAGGACCCGAGCTCGTACCCGCTGGAGCCCGAGGCGACCGAGATCGATCTGCGGCCCGCGGTGCGGGAAGAGCTGATGCTCGCCGTACCCCGGTGGGTGGTGTGCCGGGACGACTGCCGCGGGCTGTGCCCGCGCTGCGGAAAAGATCTGAACGCAGGCCCCTGTGGCTGCCCACCGGCCGAGGACCAGCGCTGGAAGGGGCTGGCCGCTCTCAAAGACAAGCTCCGCGACTGAAAAGGACCATCTCATGGCCGTACCGAAACGAAGGACTTCCAAGCGGAAGAAGCGCGCGCGCCGCACGCACTACAAGGCGGCTCCGATCGCGCTCCAGCCCTGTCCGCGCTGCGGCGACCTGAAGCGCCCGCACCGGGTGTGCCCGACCTGCGGCTACTACCGGGACGAGCAGCGCGTGCCGGTCGAGGATGCCTGACGGTGATTCGGATCGCGCTGGATGCGATGGGCGGCGACAACGCGCCCCGCGTAGAAGTCGAAGGAGCGGTGCTGGCGCTGCGCGAGCTCCCGCCGGGCTTCCGGATCCAGCTGGTGGGGCGGACCGCCGACATCGAGGCGGCGCTCAAGGCTCAGGGGGATGTCGATCGCAGCCGGCTCGAGATCGTGGAGGCGCCGGAAGTCGTGGGCATGGGCGAAAAGCCGCTCGCCGCCGTGAAGAGCAAGCCGCGGTCGTCCATTGCGGTCGGACTCGGGCTGCAGAAACAGGAAACATCGGACGCCTTCATCTCGGCGGGTAACACCGGCGCCGTGATGGCCGCCGCGACGCTGCTGCTGCGCCTGCACGAGGGGGTGCAGCGGGCGGCGATCGGCCCGCTGTTTCCGACCGCGGTCCATCCCGTCCTGGTCATCGACGGCGGAGCCAACGTGGACTGCGACGCCCGCGAGCTCGTCGGGTTCGCGCACCTCGGCTCGGTCTATGTGCGCGACGTGCTGGACCGGCCGCAGCCGGGCGTCGGCCTGCTCAACGTCGGTGAGGAGGACGAGAAGGGCAACGCGGTCGTCAAGGAAGCGCACCAGCTGCTCAAGCAGACGCCGGGGATCACGTACGTCGGCAACGTCGAAGGCCGCGACATTCTCGCGGGCCAATGCAAGAAGGGAAGGATCGACGTCGTCGTGTGCGACGGCTTCGTCGGCAACGTCGTCCTCAAGTTCTACGAGTCTGCCGGCCGGATGTTCATGGGCATGATGAAGCAGGCGTTCCCCGACGTGCTGGGCCGGCCGGAAGCCCGGCAGCTCTTCAAGTTCCTCGACTACTCCGAGTACGGCGGCGCGCCGCTCCTGGGGGTGAAGGGCGTGGTGATCATTTGTCACGGCGCTTCGCCCGCGCGCGCGATCATGAGCGCCGTGCGGGTGGCGGCGCACATGGTGGAAAGCAATCTCGATCAGGACATCGGCGCCGAGTTTGCGGAGCGAGGCGCCGCCCGGTGAAGCGCCCGATCGCGGAGCTCGTGGGGACCGGTCGCTACACGCCCAAGCGCGTGATGACGAACGACGAGTTCTCGAAGATCCTCGATACCTCGGACCAGTGGATCCGCGAGCGCACCGGGATCCGCGAGCGCCGAGTGGCCGGGCCCGACGAATCCAATGCCTGCATGGGCAAGGCGGCCGCCGAGCAGGTGCTGCAGGAAACCGGCCTCACTCCCCTCGATATCGACGCCCTCGTGGTGGCCACCTGCTCGCCCGACCGTTTGCTGCCCTCACAGGCCTGCGATCTTCAAGCCCTGCTGGGCGCCAAGCGCGCCGCGGCGTTCGACGTCCAGGCGGCGTGCACCGGCTTCCTGTATGCGCTCAGCGTTGCCGAAGGGCTCGTGGCCTCCGAGCAAGCGGACCAGGTGCTCGTCGTCGCCTCCGAGAAGCTCACCTCGATCATGGATTGGACCGACCGCGCCACGGCGGTGCTGTTCGGCGACGGGGCCGGCGCGACCCTGGTGCGCAAGAGCGCCGGCAAGCGGGGCATCCTGTCGAGCTACCTGAAATCCGACGGCACGCTGGCGGAGCTCTTGTATCGGCCCGGCGGCGGCGCCGCGCACCCGCCCGATGCCGCCCTGCTGACCGACCATTCCTACTTCATCCAGATGGCGGGGCGCGAGGTGTTCAAGGCCGCGGTGCTGTCGATGGCCGACGCGTGTGACAAGGCGCTCGAGCGCGCCGGTCTCACCGGCGCGGACATCGACTTGCTGATCCCCCACCAGGCGAACATCCGGATCATCGAAGCGACCGCCAAGCACGCGGGGATGCCGATGGACAAGGTGTACGTGAACGTCGACCGTTACGGCAACACGTCGGCCGCGTCGGTCGCGATCGCGCTCGACGAGGCGGTGCGCTGTGGTCGACTCACACCGGGCATGAAGGTGATGTTCTGCGCATTCGGCGCGGGGTTCACCTGGGCGAGCCTGGTGCTGCAGTGGTAGCCCGGAAGCACACGGTTTGGCTCTGCCCTGGACAGGGCGCGCAAAAAGTCGGGATGGCCAAAGACCTGGCCGAACGGTTCCCGGAGGCGCGGCGCACGCTTCAGGCGATCGATGAGACCCTCGGCTTTCCCCTGAGTCGCCTGATGGCCGATGGGCCCGAGGACGACCTCACGGCGACCCAAAACGCGCAACCGGCGATCCTCGCGCATAGCGCGGCGGTATTCGCCGTCGTGGGCCCCGCGTTCGACGGCGCCGCCGTCGCGGCGGCCGGACACTCGCTCGGGGAATATTCGGCCTACATCGCGGCCGGCGCACTCGCGTTGACCGACGCGGCCGCCCTGGTACGCCGGCGCGGCGAGCTGATGCAGCAGGCGGGCACGGAGCGCCCCGGGACCATGGCGGCGGTGCTCGGCCTCGCGACGGCACAGGTCGAGGAGGCGTGCCGCGCGGCGTCGAAGGGCGGCGCCGTAGTGGTGGCCGCGAATCTGAACGCGCCCGACCAAACCGTGATTTCAGGCGACCCCGACGCCGTGGCGAAGGCCGGGGCGGAGTGCAAGGCGCGCGGCGCCAAGCGAGTGGTGCCCCTCAAGGTGAGCGGTGCGTTCCACTCGTCCCTCATGGCTCCGGCGGCGAACCACTTGCGCGTGGCGCTCGAGCGTGCGCCCTTCCAAGATCCGGCGTTCCCGGTGATTGCGAACGCGACGGCCGAGCCCGTGCGCAACGCGTCGCGGGCCCGTCGCCTGCTCGCCGACCAGCTCACCGCCCCCGTTCGATGGGTCGCATGCATGCAGCAGGCCGCCGAGCTCGCCGGCGCGGGCGCGCGGTTCATTGAAGTGGGTCCGGGGAACGTGCTCGCAGGCTTGCTGCGGCGCATCGTCCCGGACGCGAGCGTGACCAGCCTGGGCACCGCGGACGATGTGGCGACGTTCCTGGAGGCGGCATGAAGATCGACCTGGCCGGGAAGGTCTCCGTGGTCACGGGCGGGAGCCGGGGCATCGGGCACGCGATCGCGCAGGCCCTCGCCATGGCGGGCGCGCGCGTGGCCATCCTGGGGCGCGACGGCGCCAAGGCGCAGGCGGCGGCGCATGCGCTCAGCAACGGCGGGGCCCGGGGCTACCGGTGCGACGTGGCCGATGCGGCTCAGGTGGAGACGACCATCGCCGCGGTGGAGGGGGACTTCGGGCGCATCGACGTGGTCGTCAACAACGCCGGAACCACGCGCGACAACCTGCTGTTCCGGATCGGGGAGGACGACTGGGACACGGTGATCGACACGAATTTGAAGGGCGCCTTCCTCGTGACCAAGCACGCGGCTCGGGGGATGATCAAGCGGCGCTGGGGGCGGATCGTCAACATCACGAGCGTGGTGGGCATCTACGGAAACAAGGGGCAGTCGAACTACACCGCGTCCAAGGCCGGCCTGATCGGTTTCACCAAATCCGTTTCCAAGGAGCTGGCTTCCCGCAACGTGCTGGTGAACGCGGTAGCTCCGGGATTCATCGATACGGAGCTCACCCGCGCCATCACCGGGGACGCGCGGGAAGCCCTGATCGGGGCGATTCCGCTGGGCCGGCTGGGGCAGGGGTCGGATGTGGCTGCGGCGGTGCTCTTTCTCGCGTCCGACTTCGCGAGCTACATTACGGGTCAGGTGCTGGTCGTCGACGGCGGGATGGTGCTGTGAACGTTTCCCCACACCTCCTTTGAGGGTACCCATGGCAATGGACATGAAGCAGCTCGAGGAGAAGGTCAAGGACATCATCGTCGAGGAGCTGGGAGTGGAGCGCGACAAGCTCACCTCCGATGCGAGCTTCATGGAGGACCTGGGCGCGGACAGCCTCGACACGGTGGAGCTGGTAATGGCCTTCGAGAAGGAATTCGACATCGACATCCCGGACGAGGAAGCCGAGAAGCTGCGTACGGTGGGACAGGCGTTGCAGTACCTCCACGAAAAGATGGGGAAATAGGCGCATGACGCGTCGGGTCGTGATCACGGGTCTCGGGTTCGTCACCCCCTTGGGCACGGACGTGCATAGCACGTGGGAGGGTCTGGTCGCGGGCCGCTCCGGTGCCGGGCCGATCACGCGGTTCGATCCCGTACAGAGCCCCGTGAAGTTCGCATGCGAGGTGAAGGACTTCGAGCCGGCGCGCTTCCTCGACAAGAAAGAGGTCCGCCGCTTCGACCTGTTCGCGCAGTTCGCGGTCGGGGCGGCAGAGCAAGCCGTGACGGACGCGTGCCTCGCGAACAATTGGGACAAATTCGACCTGAAGCGCGTGGGTGCCATCGTCGGCACGGGGACGGGCGGGCTGCAGACCTTCGAGGAGAACGCCCGCGCCCTGTTCGAGAAGGGACCGAGCCGGGTGTCGCCGTTCTTCGTGCCGATGTACATGCCGAACGTCGCCGCCGCGCTCATCTCGATGCGCTACGGGGCCAAGGGACCGAACTACTGCACGGTGTCGGCGTGCGCGTCGTCGGCGCACAGCGTGGGGGACGCGCTCGAGCTGATCCGCCACGGCAAGGCGGATATCATGATCGCGGGTGGGGCCGAAGCCGCCATCACGCCGCTCGCGGTCGCGAGCTTCGCCAACATGAAGGCGCTGTCGGAGCGCAACGACAGTCCGCAAACCGCCAGCCGCCCGTTCGACAAGGACCGCGATGGGTTCGTGATGGGCGACGGCGCGGGGGTCCTGATCCTCGAGGAGTGGGAGCACGCGCGACGGCGCGGCGCGAAGATCTACGCCGAGGTCGTGGGCTTCGGCCAGACCGCGGACGCGCACCACATCACCGCTCCGGCGCCCGACGGCTCAGGTGCGCAGGAGGCGATGCGCTTGGCCATGCGCGACGGGGGCATCGAGCCCGACGAGGTGGGCTACATCAACGCCCACGGAACCTCGACGCCGCACGGCGACGCCGCCGAGACCGCCGCCGTGAAGGCCGTTTTCGGCGACCGCGCCCGCAAGCTCGTCTTCGGCTCCACCAAGTCCATGACCGGCCACCTGCTGGGCGCGGCCGGCGCGTTCGAGGCGGGCATCTGCGCTCTTGTCGTCCAGATGGGAATCATCCCTCCCACCATCAACCAGTTCACGCCCGATCCGGCCTGCGACCTCGACTCGGCGCCCAACAAGGCCGTGAAGCGGCACGTGGACGTAGCGCTCTCGAATTCCTTCGGGTTCGGCGGGCACAACGTGACGCTCGCCATCCGGCGGGCGGCGTGATGGACGGACGGTCCGCACTAGCTCCCATCGCGGACAAGGTCGAACGCGGCGAGCGGCTGACGCGCGACGACGCGCTCGCCCTGTTCCAATCCAACGATCTCCTCACCATCGGACGGCTCGCCGACCAGGCGAACCGCCGGCGCAACGGCGATCGCGTGTGCTTCGCCGCGAATCAGCACATCAACCCCACCAACGTGTGTGTGCTGCGCAACACCTGCGTGTTCTGCTCCTTCGCGCGCATGCCGCAGGAGGAGGGCGCCTACACGCGGAGCCTCGACGAAGTCTTCGCCGAGGCCGACGCGGCGCGCGACAACCCGACGCGCGAGTTTCACATCGTGGGAGGCTTGCATCCCAAGCTGCGGCTCGCCTACTACCTCGACATGTTCCGCGGCCTCAAGGCGCGCCACCCGACCGTGCACATCAAGGCGCTCACCGCGGTCGAGATCGCGCACCTCGCGCGCATCGAGAAGCGGTCAGTCACGGAGGTCCTGATCGCGCTGAAGGAGGCGGGCGTCACGAGCCTCCCGGGCGGGGGGGCCGAGGTGTTCAGCCCCGCCGCGCGGGCCACCATCGCCGACAAGAAGCTCACGGGCCAGGAATGGCTGGCGGTGCATCGCGAAGCCCACCGCCTCGGCCTGCCGTCAAACTGCACGATGCTGTACGGACACGTGGAGACCATGGCGGACCGCGTGGACCACCTGCTCGCACTGCGCGCACTCCAGGACGAGACGGGCGGCTTCCTCACCTACATCCCGCTCGCCTACCACCCCGACCACAACGAGCTGGGTGAGGCGCTCGGCCGCACCGGAACCGCGACCACGGGCTTCGACGACCTGAAAAACATCGCCGTGGGTCGCCTGGTGCTCGACAACATCCCGCACGTGAAGACCCACTGGCCCATGGTGACGCCGTTCATCTCACAGGTGGCGCTCACCTTCGGGTGCGACGACCTCGAAGGCACGGTGGTGTTCGAGCGCGTGTACCACGAGGCGGGCGCCGGGACGCCCATGTGGCTGTCGTACGACCAGATCGTCGGCCTGATCCGGGGGGCAGGGAAGGAGCCCGTGGAGCGCGACTCGCTGTACCAGACGGTGCGCACGTTCGAGGACTGGGTGCCCGGGCAGGGTGTGGCGCGTGCCGCAGGGCCGGAAGGGCCGACGTTCCAGATCTCCCATCGTCCCCGGGCTCGCGCCCGGGGTCAGCAAACCGTGCCGGCGCTGCAGGGCGTCGACAGCGCTGAGTGAAGGGACCCTACTGACCCCGGGCGCAAGCCCGGGGGTGACGAGGAGTATGAGTCGCGTGCGATTGGGCAGAATCGGCTACATCAACTGCTACCCGGTCTATGGGGCGATCGACCGGGGCATCACCCCGCTCGCGGCCGAGCTGGTCACCGGCACGCCGTCGGAGCTCAACGATCTGCTCGCGGCGGGCGAGCTCGACCTGTCCGTGGTCAGTGCGGTCGAATACGCCCGGCACGCGCGCGACTACGTGCTGCTCCCCAATCTCGCCATTTCCTGCGACGGTCCCGTGCGGAGCGTGGCGCTCTTCAGCCACCGGCCGGTCGGGCAGCTGGATGATCGCACCGTGTTGCTCACAGCCTCCTCACGGACGGCGGTCGGCCTGTTGGAGCTCTTGTGTCGCGACGTCTGGAAGGTGCGGCCTCACTTCGCCCAGGCTCGGGCGGAGGCACCCGATCTCGACGCCCTGGCGCACCTGCCGCACGACGCCGTGTTGGTGATCGGCGACGCCGCGCTGCTCCTGGCCGCGCAGCACGCCTACCCGCACCGCTACGACCTGGGCGAAGAGTGGAAGCGCTGGACCGGCTTGCCGTTCGTGTTCGCCGTGTGGGCGGCGCGCCGGGCTGCGGACCATGCGGCCGTACGCGCCGTCCATCATACCCTGCTCGCCGCGCGCGATTGGGGACTGGCCCATCTGGATCTGCTCGCCGACGCGGCGGCGCGCGCCACCGGCGTCGACATCAGCGACTGCCGCAGCTACCTCGCCGGCCTCGACTACGCGTTGACAGAAACGCACCTCGCCGGGCTCACCGACTTCTTCCGCCGGCTGGCCGCGCGCGGCCTGGTGCCCGACGGATCGCTCCAGTTCCTGCAGGTGGCCTGACCATGGTCGACCGCAGCGGCAGCGAGTTCCGGTCGTACCTCGAGCTGTACGAACGGGCATCGCTCCTCGACCTGGGCAGCCTCGCCCACCAGGCGCGCTGGCGGCTGCATCCGGAGAACGCGGTCACCTACATCATCGACCGCAACATCAACTACACCAACGTCTGCGTCGCGGATTGCAAGTTCTGCGCGTTCTACCGCCGGCCGAAGCATGACGAAGGCTACGTCCTCTCGTTCGAGCAGATCGGTCGCAAGATCGACGAGCTCAAGGCGCTGGGCGGCGTGCAGATCCTCATCCAGGGCGGCCACAACCCCTACATCCCGTTCGCGTGGTACCTGGATCTGATGCGCTACATCAAGCGGCACCATCCGATCCACATCCACGGGTTCTCGCCCTCGGAGGTGGACTTCTTCGCCGGCCGCTTCGGGATGTCGATCGAGGAGGTCATCCGCGAGCTCGTGGCCGCCGGGCTCGACTCGATCCCGGGCGGGGGCGGAGAGATCCTCGTCCAGGAAGTCCGCGATCGCGTCGCGAAAAAGAAGGCCGGCGCCGACCGCTGGCTCGAGGTGATGGAGATCGCCCACCGGTTGGGACTCAAGACCTCGGTCACCATGATGTACGGCCTGGGCGAGACGCTCGCCGACCGGATCGAGCACCTGTTCCGAGTGCGGGAGGTCCAGGCGAAGAGCGGAGGCTTCACCGCCTTCATCTGCTGGCCGCTCCAGCCCGAGCACACCGAGCTCGCCCATTTCGAGAAGACCGACGCGGTGACCTACCTCCGTACCCAGGCGATCGCACGCATCGTGCTCGACAACGTCCCCAACATCCAGGCCTCCTGGGTCACCATGGGACCGAAGATCGGGCAGGTGGCGCTCACGTTCGGCGCCAATGATTTCGGCTCACTCATGATGGAGGAGAATGTCGTCTCCGCCGCGGGGACCACCTGGCGGATGACCCTCCCCGAGATGCAGCGGCTCATCGCCGATGCGGGCTACGTGCCGCGCCAGCGCCGCCAGGACTACAGCGTGATCGACGAGGCGGCTTGAGCGTGGCCGACGTGCTCATTGTCGTCGGCTCCGAGAGCGACAAGCCCCGTATCGAGCCCGCCTTCGAGGTCCTGAGCAAGGCGGGCGTTGCGTACGAGTTCCACGTGTCCTCCGCCCACCGCCAACCCGACCAGACCGCGGACCTCGTGAAGGGCGCCCGGAAGAAGGGGTTCCGGGTGGTGATCGCCGGGGCGGGACTGTCGGCGGCGCTGCCCGGATTCGCCGCCTCGCTCACCGATCTCCCGGTGATCGGCGTGCCGTTCGCGGCCGGGCCGCTGAACGGGCTCGATGCGCTGCTCGCCACCGCACAGGTGCCGGGCGGCGTCCCGGTCGCCTGCGTCGGGATCGATAACGCCACAAACGCGGCTCTGCTGGCGCTCCGCATTCTCAACGCCTGACATGCGGGTCGGGATCGGGTACGACTCGCACCGGTTCGCCGAGGGGGAAGGCAGGAAACTCATCCTCGGCGGCGTGGAGATTCCTCATACTCGCGGGCTGGTGGGACACTCGGACGCCGATGCGGTGGCGCACGCCCTGACCGACGCCATTCTCGGCGCCGCGGGCCTGGGCGACATCGGGCAGATGTTCCCCCCGACGGACCCCCGCTGGCGCGATGCCGACTCCATCGATCTGTTGAAAAAGGCGTACCTGCGCGTGGTCGAAGCGGGTTTCAGTTTCGTGAGCGCCGACATCACCGTGATCATCGAGCAGCCCAGGCTGGCGCGTTACCTGGACGACATGCGCGAGAACCTCGCCGGCGCGCTGGTGAGTGGGTACTCGATGGTCTCGGTCAAAGCGAAGACGAACGAAGGAATGGGCTGGATCGGCAGGGGCGAGGGAGTCGCCGCGCTCGCCGTCGCGCTGCTCGAGCAGGCCCGCATCTGAGCGATTTTCTCGCGTTCCTCGAGGGGCTGCCCGCTGGACCGTTGTACGGCCTGATCACGGCGCTCGCCGCCCTCGAGAACTTCATTCCGCCGCTGCCCGCCGACACCGCCGTGGCGCTCGGCGCGTTCCTCGCCGGGCGGGGCCGGCTCCACCTGTGGACGGTCTTCGGCCTCACGTGGGTGGCGAACGTCGCTTCGGCGTCCGCCGTCTACTGGCTGGCACGTCGCTACGGACGCGATTTCTTCAAGGGACCGACCGGACGGCGGCTGCTCCCGCCGGCGGTGCTCGCGCATATCGAAGCGCAGTACCAGCGGCACGGGACCTATGGGATTTTCGTCTCCCGCTTGCTCCCCGTGTGGCGCGCGGTCGTCCCTCCGTTCGCCGGCATCGCCGGCGTCTCCGCGCCCCGCGCCCTGATCCCGCTGGCCCTCGCATCGGCGCTGTGGTACGGCCTCCTGACGGCGCTCGTGGCCACGCTGGGAACGAACCTCGACGCCGTCTTGGCGGTGCTCGCCCGTGTCAACTGGGTGCTTGGCGCGGCCGCCCTGGGCTCCCTCATATTTCTGGCAGTGTGGATCGTGCGCCGGCTGAAGCGCTGACGCGCACCGACCAACAGGGGAGCACCGTCATGAGCGACACCTCGAGCGATACCTCCGGCGTCCGGTTTCCTCCACCACTCATCTACGCCGGCGGGTTCGCGACGGGATACGGCGCTCACCGGCTCCTGCCGATCCGCTTGTGGCCGCTGCCGACGGCGGTCGAGAGCCTGCTTGGCTGGGGACTGATCGTCGCGGGGGTGCTGCTCGCCCTCAGCTCGGCCTATCTGTTCCGTCGGGCGGGCACGACGCCCAATCCCGCCAAACCGACCTCGGCGCTGGTGCTGTGGGGACCGTACCGATTTACACGCAACCCGATGTACGTGGGCATGGCCGTCCTGTACGTCGGCGGCACGCTGCTCCTGAACGACCCGTGGCCCTTCGCCTTTCTTCCGGTGGTCATGGCGCTGGTCCGGCGCTACGTGATCGCCAAGGAAGAGGCGTACCTGGAGCGGCAGTTCGGGGACGAGTACCGGGCGTACAAGGCGCGGGTGCGCCGGTGGATCTGACGACCGAAGCGGCGTTCCGCGTCGAGCAATTCCGCGACTTCCTCGCCCTGGAAGCGGGGGACAGCGCGCACACCGTCGCGAACTACGTCCGCGACGTCCGGCGGCTCGCCGGCTATGCCGGGACCAAGGGCGCCCGCCGCCCGGAGGACGTGACGAGCGGGCTGTTGCGCGAGTTCGTGTACACCCTCAAAGACCTGGGGCTCGCCCCGGCGACCATCCGGCGCCAGATCTCGGCCGTCCGCACGTACTACCGCTATCTGGTCGGCGAAGGCCATGCCGCGCGCGACCCGAGCGAGCGTTTGGAGTCGCCACGACAGTGGCGCCGCCTGCCGACCGTCCTGTCGGTCACCGAGATCGAACGCCTGCTCGCGGCGCCCAATGCCGACGAGCCGCTCGCGATCCGCGACGGCGCACTGCTCGAATTCGCGTATGCCACCGGCGCGCGCGTGTCCGAGCTCGTGGGGTTGAAGCTGCAGGACGTCCTGTACGAGGATGGGCTCGCCCGCATTTTCGGGAAGGGCTCGAAGGAGCGCATCGTGCCGGTGGGCCGGCGGGCGCTCGGGGCGGTAGCGTTGTATGCCCGCGAGATCCGCCCCCGCCTCGACAAGGGGAAGGGACGCGGGCTGGTGTTTCTCAACGCCCGCGGCACGCCCCTGTCGCGCGTGGGCGCGTGGGGCATCATCAAGCGAGCGGCCCGCCTCGCCGGGCTGACGAAACGGGTGTCGCCGCACACCCTCAGGCACACGTTCGCGACGCACCTGCTGGAGGGCGGCGCGGACCTTCGGGCCGTGCAGGAAATGCTGGGCCACGCGGACCTCGCCACCACGCAGCTGTACACGCACGTCGACCGCGACTATCTGCGGACGGTGCACAAGACCTACCATCCCCGAGGCTGAGCGCTCTATGTCGCGGGCGTTCGTGAAAGAAGATTCCGGCGAGCGGGGGCCGCGCCGGAACTATGGGCTCCCGCCGCGCGACGACCCCGGTTTCGACGCCGCCGCGGCCGAGGCCTTGCTCGAGGGGGCCCGCCTGGGAGAGACCGCGAGTGCGGAGCAAGCGACCGGCTATTACTGGGGCGAGCCGAAGCTGCGGCCGCACATGGAGCGCATTCTCGAGCGCGCCCGGGCCGCGGGCGACGAGCGGCTGGAGCAGCTGGCCAGGCGCTTCCTGAGCTAATGCCCGAGCTCCCCGACATCGCCCTGTACCTCCACGCGCTCGGGCCACGGGTGGTGGGCGCGCCGCTCGAGCGCCTCCGGATCGCGAGCCCGTTCTTGCTCCGCACCGCGGATCCACCTGTCGCGGACCTGTCCGGGCGGACAATCCGCGACGTCCGCCGCCTCGGCAAACGGATCGTCCTGGCGTTCGCGGACGAATATTTCGTCGTGCTGCACCTGATGATCGCCGGCCGGCTGCACTGGAAGCCCGCCGGCGCGCCCATCCCCCGCCGGGCGGGGCTCGCCGCGTTCGATTTCGCCCACGGGATGCTGCTCCTGACCGAAGCGGGCACGCGGCATCGAGCGTCGCTCCACGTTGTGCGGGGTGAGAGCGCGCTTGCCGCACACGATCCGGGTGGACTGGATGTGTTCCGCGCTACGCTCGAGCAGTTCCGTGCGGCGCTGACGCGAGAGTCGCACACGCTCAAGCGCGCGCTGACCGACCCCCGGCTGCTCGACGGGATCGGCAATGCCTATTCCGATGAGATCCTCCATGCGGCCCGCCTCTCGCCGCTCCGACTCACCAGCCAGATGACGCCCGAGGAGAGCGAGCGCTTGTTCCGCGCCACGCGGGAAACGCTGGCCGGGTGGATGGAGCGGCTGCGTGCCGAAACGGGCGACGGGTTCCCGGAGAAAGTGACCGCGTTCCGGAACGGAATGGCCGTGCACGGCCGGTTCCGCCAGCCGTGCCCGGTGTGCGGATCGCCGGTGCAGCGGATCCGGTACGCGAACAACGAGGTGAATTACTGCGCCAAGTGCCAGACGGGCGGGCGGCTGCTCGCCGATCGGTCGCTGTCGCGGCTCCTGAAGCAGGACTGGCCACGCTCGCTGGACGAGCTGGAGGAGCGCGCCGCGGGTTAACTTCGTTGGGCATGAAAACCCCGGTCCGCTACGAGCGCGTGTTTCACGTCGCCGCCGCCGACATCGACGAGCTCGATCACGTCAACAACGTGGTGTACCTCCGCTGGGTGCAGGATGTCGCGGCGGCGCATTGGGAATCCGCCACCAGCCCGGCGGAGCGCGCCGAGATCGCGTGGGTCGTGCTGCGGCACGAAATCGACTACAAACATCCCGCGCGGCCCGGCGACCAGGTGATCGCGCGCACCTGGGTCGGGCCTCCGAGCGCCGCCACGTTCGAGCGCCACACCGAAATCCTCCGAGCTCGCGATCAGCGGCTGCTCGCACGGGCTCGCTCCTTGTGGTGCCCGGTGCATCCCGGTACGGGGCGCCTGCGGCGCATCGACCCCGCGCTGCACGACCGCTTTTACATGGCATGAAACGCCGGATCTCACGCTCTCTTTTCTTCTGAGTAGCTTTCGCCCATGCTGTTCGTCCTCGACAACTACGATTCCTTCACCTACAACCTCGTCCAACTGTTCGGCGAGCTCGGGGCGGAGCCGGTGGTGTACCGCAACGACGCGCTCACCGTGGAGCAGGTGCTCGCGCTCAAACCCACCGCCGTCGTCCTCTCGCCCGGCCCCCGCACGCCGGGGGAAGCCGGCATCCTGGTGCCGCTCGTGAAGGCGCTGGCCGGTAAGGTGCCGATCCTGGGCGTGTGCCTCGGGCACCAGGCGATCGGCGAGGCGTTCGGCGCCCGCGTGGTGCGAGCCGATCGCCTCATGCATGGGAAGACGTGCGAAGTGGTCCACGAAGAGGACGAGCTGTTCGAGGGCATCCCCAGTCCCGTAACCGGCATGCGGTACCACTCGCTGGTCGTGGAGCCCGCCTCACTCCCCAAGGACATCGTCATTACCGCGTGGAGTGCGGATCGACCGAAGGATGCGGAGATTATGGCGATGAAGCACCGCCGCCACCCGATCTACGGCGTGCAGTTCCACCCAGAGTCGATCGGTACCTCGCACGGGAGGCAGTTGCTGGAGAATTTTCTGCGCATCGTGCACGCCGCCGTTTAACGTCTAACCGCCAGCAGATCAGCCGTTTAGGCTCAGGGCTAGACGCCACGGCACGGATTTTGTATGTTCCCCCGTGCCCGTCCTCGGCGTCGTTCCGGCGCGGCTGGGCTCCAGCCGCCTCCCTCGCAAGCCACTCCTGTCTCTGGCAGGCGAACCCCTCATCCTCTGGGTCGTTCGGCGGGTCGTGGAAGCGGGCGCGTGCGATCGCGTGGTGGTAGCCACCGACGCGCGCGAAATCGCGGCTGTCGTGGAACGAGCCGGATACGAAGCAGTGCTGACCTCCGTCGACCACCAGTCGGGCACGGAGCGAGTCGCAGAAGTCGTTGGCAGTAAATCATTTAGTTCATACGAGGTGGTGCTGAACGTGCAAGGCGACGAGCCGCTCGTCGCGCCCGCGGCGTTGCACGGCGCCGTGGCACGGGTGCGGCTCGGGGACCCGATCGGCACCGCCGCGGGCGACTTGGATCGCGCGCTCGCGGGTGATCCGAATCGTGTCAAGGTCGTGACAGACTCGCGGGGCCGGGCAGTGTATTTCTCGCGGGCACCGATCCCGTTCGATCGCGATGCCACGGGCGATGTTATCTACCATCAGCACGTGGGTGTGTACGCCTACACCCGGGAGGCGCTCGATCGCTGGCTGCGGCTCGCGCCGGTCCCGGAGGAGCGCTGGGAACGGCTGGAGCAGCTGCGGCCGCTGCTGCACGGGATGGCGATCGGCGTGGCGCTGTTCCCTGGACCCGCGGCGCCCGGCGTCGATACCGCAGAGGATCTGCGTTACGCGGAAGCACAGTTGACCCGCCAACTGAAAGAGGTGAGTCCGTGAGTTCGACGAAGTACATCTTTGTGACCGGCGGCGTCGTGTCGTCTCTCGGCAAGGGCATCGCGGCCGCCTCGCTCGGCCGCCTCTTGGTGGAGCGGGGCCTCCGGGTGACCATTCAAAAGTTCGATCCCTACATCAACGTGGATCCCGGCACCATGTCGCCGTTCCAGCACGGCGAGGTGTACGTCACCGACGACGGAGCGGAAACCGACCTCGACCTCGGCCACTACGAGCGCTTTATCGACCGCTCGCTGTCGCAGGTGAATAACGTCACCACCGGTCGGATCTACCTGTCGGTGATCACGAAGGAGCGGCGCGGCGAGTACCTCGGGTCCACCGTGCAAGTGATCCCCCACATCACGGACGAGATCAAGGCCGCCATTCGGCGGCTGGCACCGGACCACGACGTGGTGATCACGGAGATCGGCGGCACCGTGGGTGACATCGAATCGCTGCCCTTCCTGGAGGCGATCCGCCAGTTCCGCCAGGAGGTGGGCCGAGACAATACGCTGTTCATCCACCTCACACTCGTCCCCTTCATCGCCGCCACCGCCGAGCTCAAGACCAAGCCGACCCAGCACTCCGTCCGGGAGCTGATGCAGATCGGGATCCAGCCCGACATCCTGGTGTGCCGCACCGAGCGGCCGCTCTCCGAAGAGCTGAAGCGCAAGATCGCGCAGTTCTGCAACGTGGACTTCGGCTGTGTGGTCGAGAGCCCGGATGTGAAGTCGATCTATGAGATCCCGCTCAAGCTGCACGAGCAGGGGCTCGACCGGGAAGTGTGCAGGCGCCTGCACCTCGAGACCAAGGAGCCCGACCTGCGCGCCTGGGCGCAGATGGTCGAGAAGGTCCTCAGCCCAGCCGACCGGGTGCGCATCGG